>FWPU01007177.1_pt1 | contig 20909 bp, 18 predicted proteins | sample 2228361 | NCBI WGS metagenome assembly FWPU01 (sample SAMEA103939777, study PRJEB20133) | metagenome
TTTGAAATTGGTTCACAAGAAGAAAAGGGTATAAAGTCCTGGAAACCATTGATTTTATATATTAAAAAGAAACTATAACATTCTTTTGAAATTTCATCATCATAACCAAGGATTTCTGGTATTTCAAAATTTATTTCAAAGGGACAATTTTTTTCTTTTTTTAAAATCTTTGAAGACCATAAAAATCTTTTTAAAAGTTCCATTTTGTTTAGTTTGTTTTTTTCTAAAATCTCTTGATAAATTTCATAGTCCTTTAATAAATAAATTAATAAAATTGGCTCATAACCAGCTTCTTTTAAAAATTTTTTAAATGTTTCTTCATCTTTTGCCTTTAAAAAGGGTATGTAAAAAAAATCACATTTTGGATAATTTTCAATATTTATTTTCATTTTTTCAAGGGATTCTTTTTCTAAATTGAACCCTAAAAGGAGTTCTGCAAAACCATTTAAATTATAAGTATTTTGTGATTCTTTTAAAGTGAAAATTAATAAAAGAAAAAAAACCATTTTTTACTCCTTTTTATCATGAATTAAATCTGTTGGTTCATTTTGTCTTGCTACATAAAATTCTTCTTGCATATAGTAAGGTAAATTTTTTATCTTATGCCATTTCTCTGAACAAAAGGTTTCTGGTTCTGTTCCTTCAATGAATGCCTCTTCAATTAAATCATTACATTCAGAAGTGGCTTTTTTGCCTGTTTTTCTATCAATTGCTACAAATTTTATTCCACTGGGGACTGTAAATTCTTTAGCACTTTCTAAATTTTCCTTTACAATATAATTTGCCACTTCAATGAAAGCTGGAAGGGCTGCCCTTGCTCCTACCATTTTTTTGCCAATGGGAACTTTTAAATCATTTCCAACCCATACACCAATGGTATATGTAGGTGAATATCCAATGAACCAGGCATCTGTATATCCCACAGAAGTTCCTGTCTTGCCTGCAAGGGGAAGGGGGATATCTTTGGCTTCAGCAGCAGTTCCCCTGTCAATTACCCCTTCTAAGACATAAGTTATAAGGAAAGCTACTTCAGGTGAAAGAACTTGGGTTATTTTTGGTTCATTTTTTTCTAAGGGTAAATTACCTTGTCTTATTTCTTCTACAAAATAAGGTTCAATTTTAGCTCCCAAATTTGCAAAGGTTGTAAAAGCTGCAGTTAATTCTAAAGGGGTGGCTTCTGTTGTCCCTAAACTAGAAGAAGCATAAGGGGGAATATTTTTTTTAATTCCACATCTTTTTGCCATATCAATTACATTTTCTTTTATCGTTTCAAAAACCTTTACAGCAGAGACATTATATGATTGCTCCAATGCCTCTCTAAAAGTTACAATCCCATAATACTCTTCATAATAATTTTTAGGGGAATAAATTGGCTGGTTTCCGCCTACATAAATTGCAACAGGAGCATCGTATATTAAATCAGCTGGGGTCATTCCCTTTTCAAAGGCAGAAGCATAAATAAAGGGTTTAAAGGCAGAACCAGGTTGTCTTAAGGCTTGAGTTGCTCTGTTGAATTCTGATTTATCAAAGTCCGTTCCACCTACAATGGCTCTAATTTTTCCCGTAGAATTTTCAATTATTACCAAAGCACCTTGTATACTTGGCTCCACAGATAAAATTAAATCCATATTTTCATCTAATTTTACCCTTATTATATCCCCTTCTTTTAATAAATTTCTCAAATCATTATAATTTGTCCATTTGAAACCACTTTCTTTTAGTTCAAATATTTTATCTTTTACTTTAATTTTTGCTTTATCTTTTTCAACATTTAAAACCAAACCCCAAAGGGGCTTTTTTAGGGGAATTACGTTAAAATACTTCCAACTCATATGTTCATAATTTTCTAAGTTAGAGTATTCCTTTTTTACATTTTCAAAGGAGCCCTTTTTTAAGCCCTTTGTCTTTTCAATGTTTTCAAGGGCGTTGAATAGGGCAATTTCTGCAATTTCTTGTAACTTTAAATCAACAGTTGTATAAACTTGCAAACCCTGCCTGTAAAGTTTTTCATATCCATATTTATTGTAAATGTATCTTCTCACTTCTTCACTAAAATACTCTCCTGGTGAAAGGGATTTGGATTTCAAATTTAATCTTATAGGTCTTTTTATTAATTCTTCATACTTATTTTTATTTATAAATCCATTTTTGTGCATCCTTCTTAAAATTTCATTTCTTCTTTTTATTGCTCTTTTAGGATTTTTTAATGGGGAGTCCAATTCAGGGGTTCTTATAAGCCCTGCCAAAAGGGCTGCTTCGTCCAAACTTAATTGGGAAGGTTCTTTTCCAAAATAAAAATCTGAAGCCATTCCCACCCCATAATTACCACTTCCTAAATAAATTTGATTTAAATAAAAGGCAAGGATTTCATCTTTTGTATAGTTCTTTTCTAAGTTAAAACTTAAAAGGGCTTCCTTTATTTTTCTTTCCACTGTCTTTTTCCTTGTTAAAAAAAGCATTTTTGAAAGTTGTTGTGTAATTGTAGAACCCCCTTGTTCAAACCTCATCTTCTTAATATCTTCTAAGAAAGCTCTAAAAATTGCTTTTATAGAGACACCACTGTGCTTGTAAAAATCCTTATCTTCTGCTGATAAAACAGCTGCCTTTAAGGCAAAGGGTATCTCTTCTGCTTTTATTAATACCCTTTTTTCAATTCCATAAAAAGAGAAGGGTTTTTTATCTTTATCATAAAAAATGGTTGTCTGGGGTGGTTTGAAATCCCTTAATTCTTCAATTTGAGGTAATGAAAAACTTTTTCCCACAAGGTATCCTAAAAAAATACCTAAGGAAAAAGAAAGGATTATGAAAGAAAAAAGTACTTTCATTTATAATTTTATCCATAATAATTTTAACAAAAAAGAAGGATAAAATCCAAAGATAAGGGTACCCAAAAGGCAAAGAGTTAAGGATAATAAGAGTGTAAAACTTTTTCTTAAATTAATTTCTTCTTCTTCTCCTATATACATTAAAACAACAATTCTAAAATAATAGTACAAACTAACAGTGCTCATCAAAACCCCTACAATGGCCAAAAGGAAAAAACCACCTTTTATAGCACTTCCAAAGAGGAAAAATTTTCCTACAAAACCAGCTGTTCCGGGTATTCCTATTAAGGACAAAAGAAAAATTAAAAGGGAAAAGGAAATATAGGGATGTTTTTTGTTTAAACCATTAAAATCTTTAACTTCCTCAGTGCTGTACCCTTTTTTATTTAGATAAATAACAACTGAAAAAATTCCAACCATTGCAAAGAGGAAAGCAAAAAGATAATAAAATATGCCCTTTAAGCTAAATTCGTTTAGGGAAATGAAACCCAACAGGATGTACCCTGCGGAACCAATAGATGCATAAGCTAAGAGTCGTTTTATATTTTCTTGAACAATTGCCATTAAATTTCCCCCTACCATTGTAAGAAAGGCAACAATTCCTAAGACAAACTGCCAATCTGAAGAAAAAGGCAAAAAAATCCCCCAAAATATCCTTACAAAAGCTGCAAAGGCAGATGCTTTTGGTCCAATAGAAAAAAATGCAGTTATGGGGTTTGGTGCACCTTCATAGACATCAGGGGTCCAAATATGAAAGGGAATGGCTGCTACTTTAAATAATAATCCACATAAAACAAGGAGCATTCCTCCCTTTAAAAGTATGTTTGGGTTTTCACTTAAAATTGTCTTTTCAATGGAAAGATCACCCGTTGTTCCATAAATTAAAGAAATTCCATAGAGCAAGATACCCGATGAAAAGGCACCTAAGATAAAATATTTAAAAGATGCTTCAAAAGCCTTGGCTTCTCCTCGAGCATATCCTGTTAGGACATAGCTTGAAAGCGCCATTAGTTCAAGCCCAATGTACAAAGTTAAAAAGTCCTTTGAACCCACTAAAAAATACATTCCCACAGTAGCAAAGAGGAGCAAACTTGAGTATTCTACAAAACCCCACTTGTTTTCCCTTATATAATCCCAACTTATTATTAATATTAAAAAAGATGAAAGGGTAACTAAAAATTGAAAAAAGATTGCCATTTCATCTTGAATTAAAGTGGGAAAATTTTTTTCTCCTTTGCTTAAGGGAATAAAAGCCATTGAAAGGATTAAAGCTAAGATAGAGAAGCCAAATGCAAAGGAATCCTTTTTTAATTTAAATAATCTTAAAAGTAACAAAAAAATGCCTGCAGAAGATAAAATCAAGGCAGGAAGTATTGCCCTTAGCATTATTTTTCTCCTTGATTGTAAATTATGGGATTTACAATTTTTACAATATATTTTACAGAATTTTCCATTCTTTTAAAGTAAGGTTTTGGGTAAAGACCTATCCAAAAAACAAGGATTATAAGGGGAATTAGGGTCAATTTTTCCCTTAAATTCAAATCAGGTAAATTTTTATTTTCTTCCTTTTCAAGTTTGCCATAAAAAACCCTTTGATACATCCATAAGAGGTATGCAGCACCTAAAACAATTCCAGCCCCTGCAAGAAGTGCCCATAACCAATTATTGTGAAAAGCACCTATAAGAATTGTAAATTCTCCCACAAAACCATTCATTCCAGGAAGCCCCATAGAAGATAGGGCAATTATCATAAAATAAATTGCATAATTAGGCATTTGGGAAGACAAACCACCAAAGGCAGAAATTAGTTTTGTATGTCTTCTTTCATAAATTATTCCCACAAGCAAGAAGAGGGCACCAGTAGAAATTCCATGGTTTATCATTTGCAAAGTAGCTCCAGAGATACCAGCTGAGTTTAAGGCAAAAATTCCTAAGGTAACAAAACCTAAGTGGGAAACAGAAGAGTTTGCTATAAGTTTTTTCATATCTGGTTGTGCCATTGCAACGAGGGCGCCATAAATTATTGCAATTATGGAAAGGGTGACAAGCCAAGGAACCATTTCTTTTGTTGCCTCTGGCATAATTGGTAAGGAAAATCTTACAAAGCCATAAGTTCCCATTTTAAGTAAAATCCCTGCAAGGATTACAGAACCTGCTGTTGGAGCCTCTACATGGGCATCGGGAAGCCAAGTATGAAAAGGAAACATGGGAACTTTTATTGCAAAACCAACAAAAAAAGCCAAAAATATCCAAAATTGAAGTTCATAGGGAATTAAATTACCAATTTGATGGAAGTGTAAAATATCAAGAGTTGGAGGATTTCCAAGCCCCTTGAAACTAAGAAAGCCAGTTGTATTGTAAAAATATAGAGCCAAGATACCTAAAAGCATTAAAACAGAACCAAGCAAAGTATATAAGAAAAACTTAATTGCAGCATATAATTTTCTTTCTCCACCCCAAACCCCAATTAAAAAATACATGGGAACAAGCATTATTTCCCAAAATAAATAAAATAAAAAGAAATCCAAAGCACAAAAGACACCCAACATCCCTGTTTCAAGGATTAAAAGTAAAATATAGTACTCCTTTTCTCTAAAAGTTATGGCAGTAAAGGAACAATAGACAGAAATAAAGGATAAAAGGGTTGTAAGTAAAATTAAAAGTAGGGCTATTCCATCTATTCCAAAATAGTATTGAACTCCTATAGAGGGGATCCAGTTTACCTTTTCAATAAATTGGAAAATTTCTAAACCCTCCTTTGAAAAATCATATCCAAACCATAGAAGACAAGAGACAAAAAAAGTTATGCCTGAAAAGAAGGTTGCTAAAAATTTAATTGCTTTTGTATTTTCTTTACTTACAAATAAAATTAATAATGCTCCAAAAAGGGGTAAGTAAGTAATTATTGATAAAATTGGAAGATTTAAAAGAAAATCCATATTTTGACTCCTTTAAAAGAAAATTAAATAAAGGGTTACAAGAGTGAAAATGCCTAAGGTTAAGATGAAGGCATAATGTTGAACTACACCTGTTTGGATTTTTCGCATAATATTTCCCCCAAAACCCAAAACTTTTGCCAAAAGGTTTACAATTCCATCTATAAATCTTAAATCAAAAAAGCCAGAAAAAAAGGAGGTTCCAACAGTTGCATGTCTTATTGCATTTACAGCTCCATCTATGTAATTTAAATCAAATTTTGCCATTGCAAAAGAACTTTTTAAAACACCTGCTACAACTGTCTTTCCATAAAACTCATCTACATAATACTTGTTATAAACAACATTATAAAGGAAGGGATGCTTTAAAACAAAATTTTTTACAAAATTCCAGTCCTTATCCTTTACATATAATTTAAATGCTAAAAATAAGCCCAAAAATGCAGCCATTACAGAAAGGGAAATTAAAACCACCTCAGTGTGGAAACTCAAATGGTGTGGAGGTTCTAAAAGCCCCTCTTTTAAAGGCAAAATTGGTTCTAAAAATTTATGGAATAAATTATATTTTTCTCCTGGAAGTCCAATAAAGCCTCCAATTAAAGATAAGATTCCTAAAACAATTAGAGCAGAAGTCATTGACTTAGGTGATTCATGGGGATGCCCCTTCCCCCTATACTCACCCCAAAAAGTTATAAAATAAGCCCTTCCCATATAAAAGGCAGTTATTATGGCAGTTAGTAATGCAATTCCATATAAAATAAAACCTAAGGTATGGTGCATACCATAAGAAAAAACAGAAGATAAAATTCCATCCTTTGAAAAAAATCCAGAAAAGAGAGGAAATCCAGAGATAGCAAGAGTTGCTAAAAGAAAAGTCCAATGGGTTGTTTTCATATATTTTTTAAGTCCCCCCATTTCCATAATGTCATTTGTGTGGCAAGCATGGATTACAGAGCCAGAACCCAAAAAGAGACATGCCTTAAAAAAGGCATGGGTTAAAACATGGAACATTGCATAAAAGTATGCTCCAACTCCTGCAGCAAGAAACATATATCCAAGTTGTGAAATTGTTGAATAGGCAAGTATTTTTTTTATATCTTTTTGAGCTATTCCCATCGTTGCAGCAAATAAGGCAGTCAACCCACCCACAATTGCAACAATTGTCATAGCAGTAGGACTTAATCTGTAAAGGGGATTGCACCTTGAAACCATATATACACCTGCAGTAACCATAGTTGCAGCATGGATTAAGGCAGATACGGGAGTAGGACCTGCCATAGCGTCAGGAAGCCATACATAAAGGGGGAGTTGAGCTGATTTTCCTGTGGCACCAATGAACAAAAATATACATATAATTGTAGCAAAGGGGGCAAATTTTTCTGGTTCCTCCAGTGCTTTGGTAAAGACATCTTCATATTTTAAAGAACCAAAGATGTAAAATATGAAAAAAATTCCCATTAAAAATCCCCAATCCCCAATTCTGTTTGTTATAAATGCCTTTTTCCCAGCATTTTGAGGCCATTCATCTTTATAATAAAAACCAATTAAAAGATAACTACATAAACCTACTCCTTCCCAACCTATAAACATCAAGACAAAATTATCAGCCAAAACCAAAATTAACATTGAAAACATAAATAAATTTAAATAGGAAAAAAATCTGTTATACCCTTCTTCCTTTCCCATATATCCAATTGAATAGATGTGGATCCAAAAACCCACAAAGGTTACAAATAAAACCATTAAGGATGATAAACTATCAAGTTGAAAAGAAAAGGATAAAACCAAAGGTTGGTTTCCAAAAAATTTTGTTAAAAGTTCCCCTGCAGGTATCCATACAAATAATGTCTCATAAAGGGGATGGTGAATTGAATGGAGAGCCCAATCAATTACAGAACCAAAGGCAAAAAGAGTTGAAAGCCCCACACTTCCACATCCAATAATAGAGGTCATATTTTTTGGAAGTTTTTTCCAAAAAAGTCCAATTATTATAAACCCAAGCAAGGGGAAAAAGGGGATTAAAAAAAAGAATTCCTTCATCTATCCCTCCATACTCTTTAATAAATCAGCTTCCATTGTCTTTCTTGTCCTATAAACAGCAATAATTATTCCAAGTCCAATTGCAGCTTCTCCTGCTGCAATTGCCATAACAAAAATTGCAAAGACCTGTCCTAAAACATTTCCAAAATGGTTTGAAAAGAGTATAAAATTTAAATTTACAGCATTTAAAATTAATTCTAAGGATAATAATAAAATTATTAAGTTTTTTCTAACCATAACCCCAATTATTCCAAGTATAAAAAGGAATAAAGATAATATCAAAATCCAAGTTTGGGGAATCATTTTTTTACCCCCCAACCACCCATAATTATTGCTCCTACCATAGCAACAAGTAAAAAAATAGAAACAACTTCAAAGGGTATTAAATATTTCATATACAAAAGATTAGCCACTGCTTCTGTATTTCCACCATATTTTTCTGATATTTCCAACATTCCCTTTGGTTTATCAAAAGTAGCAGCTTTTATGAAAGTAAATAAACTTATGAATAGGAGTAACCCAAAAAGGGAAAAGATAAATCCAGAGGGTATCCATTTCTTCTTTTTTTCTGCTTCCCTTACAGAGACAAACATAATAGCAAATAAGAAAATTATTAAAATTCCCCCAGCATAAATTACAATTTGTGCAGCAGCTACAAACTCAGCATTTAAAATTATATAAATTATAGCAAGGGATAAAAGGGTCAAGAGCATAGATATGGCAGAGTGTATGGGTTGTTTGAAAGATATTACTCCAACTCCACCAAAAATTGCCAAAATTGCCAAAATTATAAAAAAAAGCTCAACCATTTTTTTTCTCCTTTTTTTCCTTTACCCAGTTTTGAAGTTTATACATATCAAAATAAATTTCTTTTCTATCATAGACAGCACCTTCATAAAATCCAGTTTTTAAGGTTAGTTTAAAGGTACCATTTGGACAAGAGGACTCACAAAGGCCACAAAACATACATCTTTGGACATCTATATCAAATCTATCTACAACTTTTTTCCTTTTTCCTTCAGGTGTTTGTTCATCGTGGGTTTTAATATAGATAATATCAATGGGGCATGCCTTCCAGCAAATTCCACATCCAATACAAGTTGAAGGGTTAAGATAAAAAAAACCTCTAAACCTTGGAGCTGGTTTAGGTTTTTTATAGGGATAGGGAATTGTAAACTTTTTCCTATAAAAATGCTTAAAAGAAGTTAAAAGTCCAATAATTAAATCAATTAAAAGGAAGTCTCTTATTTTCATCTCATTCCCCAATATTTAATAATTGAAATTATAATAAGATTTAAAATGGAAAGGGGTAAAAGCCATTTCCATGCCAAATCCATAAGTTGATCAAACCTGTATCTTGGAAAAGTTGCTCTAAACCAAATGTATAAAAATAAGAAAAATAATACCTTTATAAAAAACCAAAAAATAGGGATTTCGGGCAACTTGCTCCAAATTGAAAGAGAGGGAAAGGGTGGATGCCACCCACCTAAAAATAAAACCGTTGCAACAGAAGAAACCACTATCATATTTGCATATTCTCCAAGGAAAAAGAAAGCAAATTTCATTCCAGAAAATTCTGTATGATATCCAGCTACCAATTCTGATTCTGCTTCTGGCAAATCAAAGGGGAGGCGATTTGTTTCAGCTACCCCACATACAAAGTAAATGAAAAAGGCAATAAAACCAGGAAAAATAAACCATAATCCTGCCTCTCTTTGGGCTTCCACAATTTTTACTAAGGACATAGACCCAGATAAAAGTAAAACAGAAGCAATTGAAATAACTTGAGGAACTTCATAAGAGATAACTTGTGCCCCAGATCTTAAGGCACCAATGAAAGCATATTTTGAGTTGGAAGCCCATCCCCCAAGGATAAGTCCATAGACCCCTAAGGAAGCAAAACCTACAACCAATAAAATTGCTATATTTACATCTGCCACATATAAGGTATATGGTACTTTCAATATCCCAAAGAGAGTTCCCTTTTCTCCAAAGGGAATTAGTGCAAAAATTGCAAGGGCTGGAACCATAATTAAAATTGGGGCTAAAAAATGTAAAAATTTTTGAGCTGCTTTAGGAACAAAATCCTCTTTAAATAATAGTTTTACACCATCAGCAATGGGTTGAATTAAACCCTGAGGACCTGCTAAATTTGGTCCTAAACGAGCTTGCATAAAAGCCAGTACTCTTCTTTCCATATAAGTAGCATAAGCTACAAGGAGTAAAATAAAACTTAAAATTATAATTGCTTTTATTGCAGGGAAAAGAATATAAAGATACCAAAAGTTCATCTGTCAATTTCTCCTAAAACAATGTCTAAGGTTCCAATTACAGCAACTAAATCTGCAATTAAATGTCCTTTAACCATATAGGGAAGGGCTTGTAAATTAATAAAAGATGGAGGTCTTACTTTGACTCTATAGGGTTTTGGAGAACCATCAGAAATTATATGAAAACCCAATTCGCCTTTTGGAGATTCCACTGAAAAATATACCTCAGCTGGTTTTGGTTTTATGAATTTTAAACCCTTTGCTTGGATTTCTCCTTCTTTTGGCATTTTTTCTATACATTGTTTTAATATCCTTATGGATTGTCTCATCTCTTCCATCCTAACCAAATATCTATCATAGGTATCTCCATTTTTTCCAATGGGAATTTCAAAATCCAGTTCAGGATATATCTCATAGGGAATTGCACGCCTTACATCCCATTTTATCCCAGAGCCCCTTAAAGGAGGCCCCGTAAGACCATAATTAATTGCATCTTCAGGTGAAATTACTCCAATTCCAATGGTTCTTTTTTTCCAAATTCTATTTTCTGTAAGCAAATTTTCATAATCCCAAATTTTTTCTTCAAAAATTTTTATAAATTCTTCCAGTTTTTCAAGCCAGCCAAGAGGTAAATCTTCTGGAAGGCCTCCAATTGTCATACAATTTAAAGTTAATCGGGCACCACAATATTCTTCAAATAAATCAAGTATTAATTCCCTTTCTCTAAAGGTATAAAAAAAGGGAGTCATAGCTCCTATATCTAAGGCATGGGTTCCAAGCCAAACTAGATGGGAAGCAATTCTTTGAAGTTCATCTAATACAACCCTGATAAATTTTGCTCTTCTTGGAACTTCAACACCTAAAAGTTTTTCCACTGCACCCACATAAGCATGGTTATTATTTGCTGCTGCAATATAATCAAGACGATCCGTATGGGGTACATTCATGCTATAAGTTTGGTTTTCAAAAAGTTTTTCCGTTCCTCTGTGCAAATATCCAATAACGGGTTTTGCATCAACTATCCTTTCACCATCTATTTTTAAGATTAACCTCAAAACTCCATGGGTTGCAGGGTGTTGGGGACCCATATTTATTTCAAATTCTTGGATTTCAAGCATTTTCCTTCTCCTCTGGTCCTCCCCCTTCTTGATAAATATCGGGATATTGAGAGGCACCTGTAGAGATTCCCCTTAAAGGAAAATCCTTTCTTAAAGGATGTCCTTCAAAGCCCTCCCACATAAGAATCCTTTCTAAGTTTGGATGGTTTGAAAAGATAATTCCAAACATATCATATGCCTCTCTTTCAAGCCAATTTGCCCCTTTCCAGATTTCCACCAAGGAAGGCACCATTTCTTCATCATTTATTTCCAATTTTAATCTTATCCTTTCTTGATTTTTCATATTATGTAAAATGTAAGACAAAGCAAATTTTTTTGCCTTTTCTGGCTGATGGATTGCCATTATATCAACTAAATATATAAACCCCTCTTCCCAAAGTTCCTTACACAATGGTATTAAAATTTCCTTTGAGATCCATATTGTTAAATCGTTTCCATAAATTTTAGCATCTAAAATATTTTCTTTAAATTTTTCTTTTAATTTTATGATAAATTTATTTTCAAAGGCACTTTGCCATTCTGGTTGACCCTTTTTTTCACTTGGAGGTTGTTGGCTCATAAATCCCCCTTTTTTTTCCAAAATTTTTATAATTCATTATCTTTTCTTGAAGTAAGTTAAACCCATAAATCAATGCCTCAGGCCTTGGTGGACACCCTGGAACATAAACATCTACAGGAATTAAACGATCCACACCTTGAACAACTGCATATGTCTTGTAGGGACCTCCTGATATGGCACAAGAACCCATTGCAATAACCCATTTTGGTTCCATCATTTGTTCATAAAGTCGCTTTACCATTGGTGCCATTTTTTCTGTAACTGTGCCAGCCACAATCATTAAATCTGCCTGCCTAGGAGAACCCCTAAAGACCTCTGCCCCAAATCTGGACATATCATAACGGGGATCCAGTGCAGCCATCATTTCAATTGCACAACAAGCAAGTCCAAATTGGAAGGGCCAAATAGAATATTTTCTACACCAATTTACTAAAAAATCATGTATATCTAAACCCACTTTAATGCTCCTTCTTTGAAAGCATAAATGTAGCCAGCTAGTAAAATAACTAAAAAGACAACCATTTCAATTAATCCAAATAATCCCAATTTATCAAAAGCAACTGCCCAAGGATAAATAAAAATTGTTTCCACGTCAAAGATAACAAATAAAATTGCAATTATTATGTACCTTATCGAAAATCTGTATTCGTATGCCTCTGTTTTTATGGGGTTTCCACACTCATAGGGTTCAAGTTTTACCTCAGAGCGCTTTCTTATCATAAAAAATCTTGCCAAAAGCAAGACAATTATGGGAATAGATAAAGCAACTAAAGAAAAAACAAATAAAGGGATATAACTCTTCATAGTATTTCCTAAAAAAATTTAATTATTATATCAGATTTTAAAAAAAAATCAATTTTTTATTGGTGTTCCCACAAATGAAGGAAGAAATTTCCTCTTTCTTGAAGTTTTAAAAAGCTAAATTATTCATCCTAATTTATAAAATCTTAGAAAAGTTATAGACATTTTAAGAAAAGCAAAAAAACAAATATTTTTAAATCTTCAAGGTGTCTGCACTTATTTTTATAGGTTCTTTAAAATTTATCCTATCCATTTTTAACTATAAATTTTTGGAATAAAGCAAAAAAAAATTTGTTATTTTAACGTTACATAAGTATGAAAAGCTTAGGTGTATTAAAGGGAATTTTTATAAATTTTTTTAAAAAAGTGTTTGGAGGAAATATGCTTAAAAAAATTCCAATTTTTATTTTTGTATTTTCTTCCCAATATATTAAGTTCCCGGAGAGTACAGGGTTATGAGGGGTGGATGCTGGAGCAATGGTCCCCTTGAGGTGCTAAGTTCACACAAGGTAGCACTAACTCCAAAATTTGGACACCAATCCCTTGGCTTTAGGTTGGTAAAAGATAAATAAAAGAAAGGTAGGGGAAAAATGAAAGAAAAATTTTTCACATTCTTTTTTTTATTAGGAACATTTTTATTTTTTGGGAGCAATATTTCTTTTAGTGGTGATAAAGATAAAGAATACATTGGTGCAGAGACCTGCAGGGCTGTCATGAGACACAATATGCAACTTATGAATCATCAATCCATAGCAAAAAATTGGTAAAGGGACCTGGTGCAAAAGAAGCTTGTGAGACCTGTCATGGTCCTGGAGGAAAGCATGTGGAAAAAGGAGGCGGAAGGGGAGTAAACATTTTTGATTTTGGAAAAAAGGTAAACCCTCTTGAAAGAAATGAAAAATGCCTTGTCTGTCATGAAGAAAAAGTAGGACAGGAATTTTGGAATATGAGCAAACATAAATTAGAAGGAATTGCCTGCAATGACTGCCATTTAGTCCATGGAAATAGCACAAAGTTATTAAAAAGTGCTCAAAATGAAGTATGCTTTGATTGTCATAAAGATGTAAAGCTTGCAGTAAATAAACAATCTCGCCATCCAATAAAAGAAGGTAAGGTATCCTGCAGTGATTGCCATAATTCACATGGAGAATTTGGACCAAAAATGATAAAAGCAGATACAGTAAATGAATTGTGTTATAAATGCCATTCGGAAAAAAGAGGCCCCTTTATGTTTGAACATCCTCCAGTTGAAGAAAATTGTTTAAACTGCCACACACCCCATGGAAGTAATCACAGTAAGCTTTTGACAATGAGGATGCCAAATCTTTGTCAGAGTTGTCATGACTGGACCCGACATCCTGGAACCGCATATACAGAAGAATATGGATTTGATGGTTCAGGTTCTGCTGTAAGCAGAAATAAATTAATTGGCCGTTCCTGCCTTAACTGCCATACAAATATCCATGGCAGTTTTGGTGTTGGGGCAAGAGGTCCAAAATTTACAAGGTAGAGGTGATAATATGAAAAAAATACTTTTAATTTATTTTATTTTATCTTTAACAAGTATATTTTTTGCAGAAGATAAAACCACTTTAAGTGGTGAATTTCAAGGTTCTCAAGTCAGTACAGATGTGAGTGGAAATGAAGCAAAATTCAATGAATACAGAGATCTGGAAAATGGTTTATATGGAAAGATTAAATTGAAATATGATAGGGAAAAATATTTTTTAAAATTTAATGCTTATGATATGGGATACGGGACACAGAGTTATGAGATAGAAGGTGGGGGGCTTACAAGTTTTAAAATGTATTTTAAATATAATGAAATCCCTCACAATTTTACTTATGATGCAAGGACAATCTTTAGCGGTGCAGGTACAAATAAACTTTCTGCAAGTTCATATTTTATATTAAATAATCCAGAAACTTATACACCAAGTAATGTATTTGATTACTCCCTTCAAAGGAAAAATGGCGAGGCGGGATTTACGCTGGATTTGATAAAACCCTTTTATTTTAATGTTTCTTTTTCCAGGGAAACAAGGGATGGCATAAAGCCAACTGCTGCTCCTTTAACTATGGGTGGGGGATCTTATTTTATAGAAATGCCAGAACCCATTAATTATGTGACAAATAATTTCAAGGCAGAATGGGGTTATGCAAAAAAAACTCTTTTCTTTTCCTTTTCCTATTTAAGAAGTGAGTTTTCAAATGAAAATCAATATCTTTATTTTACAAATGTATATAATGCTACTATGTTTAATGCTCCAGAATTGGATTACTTAACCCTTCCACCAGATAATAAAAATGATAATTTGAGTTTTAAGGGAACTATAAAACTTCCTTTAAAAAGCACAGTAAATGTTAAATTTTCAAAGACAAGGGCAAGTTCCAGTTATAACCTCCTGGATTATTATATAAGGAATGTAACTGGAGGCATTCAAAATGTTGATTTAAGTGATTTAAAATTTGATGGCAAGTTTTCTGCAACCAATTATGATGTAACAATTACTTCCTATCCTTCAAAATTTATTTCAACTAAAGTCTTCTATAATGGTTATGAAAAAAATAATGAATCCGATGAAATAACCCAAACAGACCCAAATGTAAATGGAGGAAATCCCTTTACAACACATCTTTTTGATTACAATAAAAAGAAATCTGGAGTTGAATTTGACCTAAAATTTGTGCCAAATTTTTCTATTATTTCTTCATACACAAACTTAAAAATAGAAAGACACAGAGGAGATCTTCCTGAAACAAAAGATAATATATATTTGCTTGAACTGAAATGGGATGGTTTGGATTTTCTCATAGGAAAGGTTGGATATGAAAGATTGGAAAGATCTGCTGTCCATCTTATTCCTGAAACCCTTTTTGAAACAGACCAAGCTCTTGCAAATGTGGTTGAAAAATACCTTTTCAGGTTTGATGGTGCCCCTATGGATAGGGATTCTTTAAAGGCATCTCTTGAAATTTATCCTTTAGATTTTCTTTCTTTTAATCTTTATTTTAAAGATAAAAAATCAGATTATAAGGAAACAATTCTTGGGCTAAAGGAAGACAAAAGGCAGGAGGTTGGGGTAGATTTTGATTTAAACATAGGTAATTTTGCAACATTTGTGGGCTATGGAAGTTATGAAAAAACCAAACTTCCGCAGTTTCAGCGTTTTTCTCTTCCCCAAGGTTCTCTTGACCCTTATGTACCAGGGGATTCAAACAGTTATAATTGGGAGGTCTTAAGTGAAAATAAAACATATAATTATGGTGCTATTGCTGAAATTAAATTTTTAAATGAAAAGCTTTTATTTAATTTAAATTATGATTATATGAAATCAGATGGTCTTTTTGATTTCACTTTCTTTGATTATACTCCAGCTCAAAATAGTGATATTTCAAATGTAGATGACTGGTGGAAAAAAACCTTTTCATTAAAATTAACATATAATTTTGACAAAAATTTCTCCTTTTTTGGATGCTACTTTTATGAAAAATATAGTTACAGCGACATTGCTTTAGATGGCTATCTTTATACATACAACGGAGGTTCAGATACTTCAATTACTTCTTTGACAGGAGCTTATATGGAACCATCTTATAAGACAAATTTAGCCTTTTTAGGTGTTACATATAAATTTTAAAGGACATTGATGTAATAACTTTTACTTTTGCACCTTAGCCCAGCTTTTGCATTTTTTTGAGAAAGAATTGGTTTTATTTTGAGTTTTACTTCTCCTATTAATATTTGCCTTGCCTTTAAAAGGCGTAAACTGGTGGTATTATGAAAAATCTTTTAAGAATTTTTGTTATATTCCTCCTTTGTTTTATTTCTGAACTTTTGCATTTTTAAATTTTTAATTGAAAATTAAAAAAGTTTTTTATATAATTTAAATGTGAAGATTAAAAAAGTTGGATTTTGTGCAAAAGCTTCAAATTTAAAAGCAATAAAAAAAGCCAAAGAATTAGCAAGAGAAATACATAAGGAGGGTTATGAGGTCTTTTTAGATTCCATAAGTTGTAAAAATAATAAAAAGTTTAAGGTTTTGCCTTTGAAGGAGATGGGGAAAGAAGCAGATTTAGTTGTGGTACTGGGTGGAGATGGTACTTTGCTTTCTATGGCAAGGGCAGCTGCTTCAGAAACCCTAATTTTTGGAATAAATATGGGAACTTTGGGTTTTTTAACACCAAACCCTTCTAAGGATTGTTTAAAATTATTAAGGGAAATTTTAAAAGGAAAATATCAAATAGATGAAAGAATTAATTTAAAAGTTTTGTTTAAGGAAAAGAAATATGATGTCTTAAATGATGTTGTAGTTGCAAAAGCAGCTCTTGCAAGGATAATTGAAATAAAGATAGAGTTGAATAATAAATTTTTAACAAAGCTGAGAGCTGATGGTTTAATTCTTTCAACTCCAACGGGCTCAACAGCATATAACTTAGCTGCAAATGGTCCTATTCTTTCCCCCCACATAAATAATATTATTTTAACTCCCATATGCCCCCATAATTTAACTTATAGGCCTTTAATTTTACCCGATAATGTAGAAATTAACATAGAACTTTTCACCCAAAGGGAAGAAGTATATTTAACCTTAGATGGGCAAGAGGGTTTCCAAATTTATCCCAATGAAAAAATAATTGTAAAGAAATCAGAAAAAAAGACCCTTCTTGTGGTTCCAGAAAGTTATGATTTTTTTGATGTTTTGAGAAAAAAGCTTTCTTGGGGTATTACATAATTTGAAAAAAATCCTTAAAACAAATCCTATTCTATTATTTTTTTTTATTGTTCTTTTAATAATTTTTTTCACATTAAATACAGGTTTAAAAGAAAGAATTGGAGCCAAAGCAATAAAATTTCTTTTTGAAAAGACATATAATATTGAGTTAAATTGGGAAAAATTTAATCTAAAAGTTCTTCCCCCAAGTTTAAGTTTTGAAAACTTAACCTTTCCAAAGGGAAAGATTGAAAGGTTATATATTTCCCCTTCTCCAAAATTACTTCATTCAAGAATTTTCATTTATGGCTTAAGGATATCTCTTGAAAGCAAAAAAGAAAAGAAAAAAGAAAGCCAAGGATTAAAAGTATTTTTTTTGGAAGATTTAGTTTTTCAAAAATCTTTTATAGAATTTAAAGAAAAAGAAATACCCCTTGAGGGATTTATAAAGGACTTTTCATTGATTTTATGGAAAGATAAGGGATTTTTAAATATAAAAGAAGGGGAAATTAAAGTTCCAGAGGTAGGGGAAATAAATTTTTCCTTAAGGACAAACCTTGAAAATACAAAAGAAGGTATAAATTTTAAAAAAATTTATGTAAATTCTAAGGAATTTTATTTAAAGGCATCGGGAATATTAAAAAATTTTAATCCAGAGTTTGAATTTGATTTTAATTTAAAAGGCAAAATTAAAAATTTCCTTGAATTTTTAAAAATTGGATTGGATGGAAATTGTGAAATCTTTGGAAACCTTTCTTTAAAGGAAGATTTACATTTAAAAGCAAAGGGAAAGCTAAAAGATACTATTTTCTTAAATAAAAAATTTACAGATTTGGATTTAGATTTAAATTTAAATTCAAAGGAGATGGATTTAAAACTTTTAAAGGGAAAAGATTGGGGACGGATATTTTTATCTTTTTTTAATAAGCCCTCTTTTTTTTCCTTAAAAATTCAAAATATTTATTTAGAAAAAATTCTTTCCTTTTTTTCAATTCCCAAACCCCTTTATAATGAAAAATTAAAAATTGAGGGAAATTATAATTTTTTGGGGACAAATATTGAAAAAGGGGGTGGAATTTTAAATTTTTCTTCTTTAAATAAAAAATTAAGGGGTTCTGGAAAAATTTTAGATTTTTCAATAAAAGAATTAAAAGGAACTTTAAAGGAAACAAAATTTTTAGCTGATTTTGAAGCTCAACTTCCCTTAAATTCTGAAGACCCCTTTTATTTTAAAGGAAAGATTTCAAATACATCGGCAGAAAAACTTCAAAGATTTTTATCCCCCTTTTTACCTGAAATTTCTTATGCCCAAGGGGAGGTGGAAGGTGATTATAAAATATTTGGAAAGTATGAAGATATAAAGATAGAAGCTCTTTTAAACTTTAAAGATTTTATTTATGAAAATTTAACTTTTGGAAATGGGGTTACCCAAATATCCTTAGAGGGTAAAGATTTAAAATTTAAAAAGATATTTTTCCAATTAAATGGGGGGATTTTAGAAGGAAAAGGGAATTTAAAGGAAGGAATAAATTTTGAACATAAAAATTGGAGCTTTCCAATTCCCTTTTCTTCAAAACTTTCGGGAAAAGGGAAACTTCTCTTTGACCCAAAATTCTTAATTTTAGGTGAAGTTGAAGAAGCAAAGGTTGATTTTTTTAATTTTGATTTTTTAAGATTTTTTTATGATTACGATGGCAAAATTTTGAAGATAAAAAAACTTGAAGGGGGAAAAGAGAAAGGTTTTTTTTATTTGGAAGGGATATACCAAGATCTTTTTTCCTTTGAAGCAAAGGCTTTGGATTTTCCCCTTTTAAAGGACCTTAAGATTTCCAGTGAAATTGTAGGTAGTTATGGAGAAAATATAAATTTTTGTGGAAAGGGAATTCTTGAATATGAAAAATTAAAGATTTTTCCCTTAACTTTTAGTACCTACCTTGAAAGAGAAAATTTTGAGTTAAATTTAGAAAATGGAAAGGGAATTGAATTAAAATCTGAGGGGTTTTTAGATAAGGATTATAATTTTTTAGTTAAATCAAATATTGATATAAAAAGCTTAGGTTTAATATCAGATTTGAACATAGATAGTCCCTTATTAGGGGAGATAATTTTGAAGGGAAATTTAAAGGAATTTGAAAAATCCAAAGGAGAATTAAATTTAAACCCCTTTAATTTACTTTACAAAGAAAACAAATTTAAATTTTCAGAAGGAATAAAAGGGGAAATAAAGAAGGGTAAAATTACTTTTTTGGAAAGTCCAATTTATCATGAATTGGCTTACATGGAGCTTTCTGGTTCTTTAATTTTTTTCCCTAATTTTTCCTTAAATATAAAGGGCTCTGCTGATTTTGGAGATGAAATTGTAAATTATTTTGTTCCTCAACTTTATTATGATGGAATGGCTTCTTTAAATTTTACCTTGGAAAAAAATAAAGATTTAAAAGGAGAAGGGATTTTAAAAATTTCTGGATATAAATTAAGGTATTCTCCCATAAACTTTTTCCTCTTAAATCCAAAAGGCATAGTAAAAATAAAAGAAAATAAAATAATTTTAGAAAACCTGGAGGGCTTTACAGGAGATGGAAAGCTAAGTTTAAATGGAGAAGCCCTTTTAAAGGAAAAAATAAATTTTGAAAGAATTACTTTAAAAGGTTTAGGAAATAATTTAAGGGTTTCCCTATTTCCTGGTTTTGTTATGTTTTTAAATGGAAGTTCAGAATTTATATGGTCTGAAAATTTAAAGCAAATAAGTGGAAACTTAATACTTCTTGAGGGAAATTATACAAAGGAATTAAATATTTTAGGGGAAATTTCAAAAATTTTAACCCCCTCCAAAGCAACCCTTCAAACAAAGGAACTACCCCAAATTAACTTAAATTTAAGTATAGATGTTCCAAGTAGTTTAAAAGTAAAAAATCAACTTTTAAATTTAGCTTGCAAGGGGAAAATACAAATATTGGGTACAATTTCAAATCCCATAATCTTAGGAAGTTTGGAAACCTTACCTAAAAGTAAAATATATTTTAATGGTGTAAACTACGAAATAGAAAAGGCAAAAGTGATTATGTCAAATCCCCAAGAGTTTGACCCCCTAATTGAACTGGAAGCCACTTCAAATATTAGATCTTATTTGATCCATTTAAAATTAAAAGGGACTTTAAGCCATCTAACTCCCCAATTTTCTTCAGAACCCTATTTACCCGAATCAGATATAATTTCCTTACTTGCAACGGGAAAGGTTGCCTCTCAAGAAAGTGGAACTTGGCTTTCTGGTGCATCCCTTTTGCTTTCTCAGCAAATCTCTGAAGAATTATCCAAGCAATCTTCCGCAATCTTTGGTCTTGACAGAATAAGAATAGAACCTATTTTTGGGGAAACAAATATAACAACAGCACGTCTTACTGCTTTAAAACAAATTAGTCCCAATTGTACATTATCTTACACATATAACCCCATAACAAACCAAAAAGATATAATTTCCTTAGAATGCCATATATCTCAAGATACATATATTAATTTATCCCAAGAAGAAGATGGAACTTACTTCTTCCAAATTTTTCAAAGGAAAAGTCTTTAAAATTTTATTCAATTACTTGACCTCTTTATTGAGCTTTAAAATATTGAATATTTTTTTTAAATTAAAAAAAT
>FWPU01006634.1_pt1 | contig 20902 bp, 22 predicted proteins | sample 2228361 | NCBI WGS metagenome assembly FWPU01 (sample SAMEA103939777, study PRJEB20133) | metagenome
CTAGAAGACAAGATCAAGGAATTGCAGAGAGAACTTGATGCGATGGGGGCAGTCAATCTAAAGGCACTCACAGACTATGATGCCGAACGATAACGGTACGAGGAAATAGTAGATAAGAAAGCAAAACTGGAACAGGAACACAAGGAGATTCTTGCTTTTATGGAAGAACTGGAACGCGAGAAGACCAGAAAGTTTCTCCAGGTATACAATGAGATTGCTGATAACTTCTCCAAAGTGTTTGCCAAGTTGTCACCCGGTGGAGAGGGCAGTCTTATGCTTGAAAATCCAGAACACCCCCTCATGGGCGGTGTCACTGTACGTTCCAAACCATGTGGAAAAGAGGTCATCACACTTGATGCCATGAGTGGTGGAGAGAAGACACTTACAGGACTTGCATTCATATTTGCAGTCCAGATGCACAGCCCAGCCAGTTTCTATGTGTTTGACGAGATTGATGCAGCATTGGATGAGGTCAATGCACATAATGTTGCCACATTGATCACAGAGATGTCAAGGTCATCACAGTTTATCTTAGTCACGCTGAGGAGTGTGACTATGGCAAAGGCAGACCTACTAATTGGAGTGACTAGTCAGGACGGCATCAGTAAAGTTGTACCAGTTGACTTGCAACAGGTGGCTGAGACTGCATGAGTGACGAGGATAAGATACCATTTTGGGCGGAACCACCATACATCTTGTTGACAGATGTTCTACAACTAGATCGAGTTGAGCCATGGAACGTAGATGTTGGCAAGCTTGTGACTGGCCTTTTACAGGAGATGAAGAGGCTCGGCGATATCGACTTTCGTGTCTCAGGCAATGCACTCTATTCGGCCTCGGTCATCTTTATGAAAAAGACAATGGATCTTGTGCAGATTGGACTGATCTCACCCGAGAGTGATACTCAAGATGATGCCGAACTGGAAATACCATTGATCAGACCGCCATTCAGACTCACCAACCGGCGTGTAACACTTGAGGAACTGCTTGCTGCAATGGACAGAGTGTTATCAAAGGGGATCAGAGGCAGGGCGCCCTCTGTATCAAAGAGAGCGACTCGTCGAATGGTAGAGCCCCTCACTCTTGAATTTGACAGCCAAGAGACTAACGTGGAGGAAAACATCAAAGAGGTCTACCAAGACATTTGTGAGATGCTGGAGATAGGTAAAGTCTCACAATTCGAAGACATTCTTGTTCGTAACACAAGAATTGAGATTGTCAGAGTATTCCTTGCACTACTTCATCTCTATGCTAGAGGATTAATTGACATGTGGGTGGACGACAACGAGATCATCTGGATAAAGTTGATACCATTGACAGATAGTATTGAGTTGAAGCCTCAGAAAACGGAATCAGGTGGGGCAACTGACAAGTGACAGATGACGACTTGCTCACGCTAGAGGCCGCTCTATATGCAGCAGGACGGCCAATGAGTCTCCAAGAGTTGGCAGAACTCATTGGAAAGGCAGAATCAACCACCCAACGACTACTTAGAGACCTTGGTGCAGAATATGGAAGACGCAGAAGTGCGTTAGAAGTCATTGAACTACCAAGGGATCGTTTTGCTATGCAACTTAAACCAGACTTGACACCTCGAGTTGCCAGGTTGATTCCAGGTGGACTGATGTCATATGCAACTCTTCAGACTCTGGTATTTATCGCTTTGAAACAACCGATACTTCAGTCAGATCTTGTTCTACAACGTGGAACTCATGCATATGACCACGTGAAAGAATTGGAAGAAAAGAAATTCATTCAATCAACTCCAGAGGGACGAAGCAAGGTACTGACTACAACTCAGTTGTTTGCCGATTATTTTGGACTAGATAGTGATGTGATAAGAATGAAGGCGCAACTGAAAAAGAAGATGGAAGACCTGATTGAAGAACAGAAGAGTAATAACACACCAGAGATGCAATGAACACCTGTGAGCCAATTGTCTGAGGTCATAGATGGACTCATTTTGAACGAATAAAAGTTCAGCCATCATCTTGTCACTATAGATAGAATATGGATATTGTTTACATCAGAATGACAAAAAGAATACTGCAATCATTATTACAGACGGGAAATTAGACTGTGTCAACACACACGGGGTATCGGTTCGCCTTGGGGGACTTGAATGATCTTTTTGCCACCAACGGTAGTTCTCATAGTGACTCGTCCTGAACCATCCACTACATGACCAACCACCTGCGCCCCACTAGTGACAGGATGGGCGTGCAGAGCCCTTAGTATTGCCTCAGTCATGTCTGGTTCAACAACAATGACCGCACGACCCTCGCAACTCAGATTCATTGGATTTAGTCCCAATATATCACAGAATGACCGAACAGCAGGACGTACAGGTATTAGATTCTCTTGTATCTCAATGTCAACTTGCGATTTAGATGCAATCTCATTAAGTGCCACTGCGGTACCACCACGTGTCGGATCTTTCATTGCATGGATACCACCAACATCGAGACAGTCACGTATGGGTTCCCAGAGAGGAGCTACATCGCTGAGTAGGTCGGTCTTGAACAGTAGGCCCTCTCTATGAGCAAGCAATGCTGTACCATGGTCACCAATAGGACCTGTGATGATGACATCATCTCCAACACGAGCACCACTGTCAGCTATTGCATGTTCACCATATACAACGCCGATGCCTGTTGTAGAGATGACCAGACCGCCCAACGTTCCACGTGGTATGACCTTGGTATCACCCGCAATCATTGCAACACCAAGTGGCTCAAGAACTGCATTTACAGAGTGAAGGATCTGATATAAAGATTCAATCTCAAACCCCTCTTCAATTATGAGAGTATTAGTCATTGCCACAGGTCTTGCGCCCATCACGCTGACATCGTTTATCGTGCCACATGCACTCAATTTACCAATGTCACCACCCGGAAAGAAAAGAGGTTGCACAGTATGAGCATCTGTTGTGACAATGAGATCTGACCGGTCCACCTGTAGAGTTGCACCGTCATCCATCTCATCAAGTCCAATAGACCCCATGTGCCTCAATTTGAAGGAGGGCAGTATACACTCCTCTAACAGACGCTGCATTATTTTTCCACCAGCACCATGTGATGACTCAATCTTAGTCAAAATTGGACCTCCTTGCGACATACATCATGCAGACATATCAGCAACGAATAGTGTTCTTTTTAATTGGTCGTTAGGGACGATATAGGCCGTACTAGACCTGGGTAATAGCACTATGGATACTAAGTAAGACTTAAAAATCGTCCAACATGTGTGGCAGCATTCTCAATGAGAGGTAGTCTAGAATGGGTGTCTGGCATACAAGATCAAAGCGTACAGCCAGTGGCGGTAGACTGAAACAACGCCGCAGTAGAAAAAAGTTCGAGTTAGGACGTACGCCCACAGAAACAGTGATGGGAAAGACTGTTTTGAAGACTATTGACAGTACAGGACGTTACAAAAAGACACCAGCCATGCGGATCGACTACGTAAATGTGACGGACCCAAAAAAGAATCAGACATTCCGGGCAGAACTATTGGATGTTGAGAAGAATCCCGCAAACATAGACTACCAACGTCGAAAGGTAATAACAAGAGGCACAATAATCAAGACATCCAAGGGTAGAGCGAGAGTCACAAGTCGACCTGGTCAGAACGGTATCCTCAATGCAGTCCTGATCTAAAGACAGCATAATAATATGGAATAGCTGAAACATATTATGACTAGCGCCCACACTCATGACAATGTGGGCGTATCAAGTTCGGCAACTATGTCGGTAATGATAAACTCTTTACCCCCAACAATAATAGTTGCACTACTGCCACAACGAGTGCATTTCAAAGGCGCAAAGAGTGCAACCTGAGGCGGTAGATCCGGAGCCACTTCAGCATCACCCTCATGACCACAGTTTCTACATTTGAGACGTCCCTTTGTCTGTGTGATATTGAGTTTTGCGCCCTCCAGGATAGTATTTTTTGAAACAATGTCAAAATTGAACTCAAGTTGCTCTGGAACCAAAAAAGTAAATGCCCCCACAGAGACGTTAACTTGGGTCACTCGTCTTACTTTGTGTGTATTTGCTGCCTCAGTAGCGGCCTCAATAATTGACAGTGCTGCAGAAAACTCGTGCAAGACGCATCGTTTGCGTCCTAACTCTGTGTAGTCTTATGTCACTTTTCATATGGACGTGAGAGTTCGTTGATATAAAACAAGGAAATAAATTAGAAATCAGATATAGGATCATTTGCAGACATAAAGACACTACGCGATTGTGAGATAGAATTCACTAGTTGTGAACAGTCTGCTACGATAACAGATTCAGAACACATACATGGCGCCGCCGCGAGGGCTCGAACCTCGGACCAGACGTCATCCACAGCCTAATGCTGAGGACTACAACTTAACAGGCTGTCGCTCTACCGACTGAGCCACGGCGGCACTGACATGTGAAGACTTATGTTGTCAATATTAACGTTGCTATTGATTGCATGCCATTTTTATGGGGAGAATAGGCTCTGCCATTTCAACAGAGAAGATTTGGATAATCAAGTGTATAGAAATATCCCTCTTTCAAAAATGTGAGATAATGACAAGAGAGATTGAAGAATATACACACAGGTAATACTGAAAAACGGTAACAAAATCGTGTGTTTATGGAATCTTCTCACTCGGATATACCGGATGCATGGTGTCCGTTAATTCCATCAAAGCATATCAGAAAACTCTATGCGACAGTCAATGAATTGAGAAGAATAAATGATGTCTACGATGACTGGCGTGCAACTATGTCACGTCACTCGGAAACAAAGAATGTGGGAATTATTCTTGATAGGATAAGGATACTGATGATAAATGTTGGAGTGGCATGTGGATCAAATCGTGATCTTGCAGAGCAGGTTCAAACGCTTGTTTCAGCACAACTCCGGGAGACTGCACTTCATATTGCATCAATTCTCTCAGAGAAAACAAACGATGACAAAACACTCAAATTGTCACTCAAAGAGTTCTTTTCAAATATCAGATTTGTCAGAGATATTGATCCAACAGAAGAAATAAGAAATGCCATTAGAAATGCGCAGAGAGTATCGACGGATCCAATTCTAGAGAAGATACTCAAGAATATATACCCAGAATGGACCGGGGAACAGAGAGAAAATATCGATAAGACAGCAAGTGTGACCAAGGCTGCACTTGACAAAGTTGCAGTCATTTTGTATTATATCTATAAACGATTATTGACTCCGGATCCATGGGGAAACGCAAGAGATGTACAAGTCTAAATATCAGACTTGTCGCATGGAGTGTGCATCTTTATAAAAACGTTCAACACGTACCTGCTCGTTTGTCCAATCAGTTATATATAGAGATACTATAATCTCACTACCAGACACCTCAAGTTCCAAAAAACTGGCATCTTGCCTGCCACCCCAGCCACCAGTGGCACCAGAGATTGTACCGGGATTCAGGAACAGCCTACCCGCATACAAGTCAATACTGGGAACATGTGTGTGACCATGAACTGCAATGTCTGCATTCACGTGTTCAGCAATCTCGGATAGTTGGTGGATATTACCTCTAGGACTCAGTTGAGTACCATGAAGAAGCAGAAATCGAAGATCCTCAATAGTCACCTCTGCATGAAAGTCAAATAGTGACTCGTGATCCATGTTTCCCTTTACAATCAGACAGGGTGGAAGAGGTGGCATGATTGCACGCATTTTATTGTTTTGTACCAAGTCGCCTGTAACAAGTGCAAGGTCATACTTTGTCTGACTTATGTGTGTATAAAACGAGGCGGGTATGGAATCCGCACGTGTAGGGATATGCGTATCACCAAATACCAAGAGTCGTTTCAACAGATGTACCACCAGTCAGTCAATCAGTCTATATGGATATAGTTCGTGCTCGGCTTAGATGTTCAAGTATCTTTTCAAACACCTGTTTTTTGTCGCCTTTGGAGAGTTTTGCGAGTCGTTCAACTATCAACTCAGGAGTGCTGCGTGCCAGATGACCAAAGCGTGGTGTCCTGTCAACAATAAGTTCTAGATCTTCATTTAGACCACGTGCCTCGATTCCATCAATTCGTACTGGCACATCAGTGACTTCACGAATCTCTCTTGCAAGATGACTACACAGTATGGTGCAGTTGTTGGGATCCGTCTGAAGAATCTCAATGAGACCTGCAATCACATTTGCAGCACTGCCTGGTTCAGTGATGGCCTCAATCTCATCAAACAGAGCCAGTTTAGGTCTGTTTGAGACTACAATGTCTGCAAACTGTTTTAGTGTTGTCTCAAAGGCGCCAGCACTCACCATACCTCTGCTCTTGTAAAAGAAATAGATCTCTTCAAATGGACGTAGATATGAGACCTCTGCAGGAACTGGAAAACCAGCCTGGGCCATTGTTGCTACCTGTGCCAACGTCTGAATTGTCGTTGTCTTACCACCACTGTTAGCTCCAGAGAGGATAGCACAGTTCTCACAATTTGTACCGGGGAGGACCAATGGGGTCTTACCAATGACGTAGTCAATGGGCTGTACAGTACCATGTTTGCCTTCGAGCATACTCTGCAAGAGAAAGAGATTGCGGGCACCCTTGACACCTATACCAGCATAGGAATTAGAAAGAGTGGGAGTTCTAAGGTCATAATCAGCAGCAAAAAGACCAACGGCGAAGAACAGGTCGAACTCTAGAAGCGTGTGTACAGCCTCCGAGACCGCCTGCCGCAGTGCATCCAGCTGGCCAGCTAACTTCTTCATTAGTCTGAATGAACGTTCTGCATATGCTCTCCTGAGTCGGTCTTCAAGGTCATTCACACGCTGAGTGACCAGTGTGACTGGAAGAACCAAGTCGTCGTTAACAATTCCCTCGACCCATTCAGCCTCTTTCGCAGACAGACCTAGTGTTGCCAGTAGTTTATCTTCCGCCTCACGAATTGTACTGGTGAATGTTTCAACAATCTCAGGGGGGAGCATGTTTCGTAGTGCACTACTGTCTGCACCATCTAGGTCGACTGACTGAAGGATGCTGATGATCTGTTGTCCACCAAGTGTAACTTTGCTCTTGGAGACACGCGTTGTGATCTGTTCATTGATCCATGCCTCAAGCTCTGCTGTTGCGGTCATAAAGGACTTTGTGGCATTGCGATACCTATCGAGGTCAGGATCAACACCGACCGCAATTTCACCCACCTCATTGATATTGGCAATTATCTTCGCAACTTCGGATATCTTTTCAAAGTCTATTGATTCTATAAAGCGCTTGACAGAGTCATTTGATGGTACTCTTCGAAGTAGTTCTACCAGTCTGCACGCCGCTTCGATGACCCTATAGTTACGAGAATAGAAGCCTATTGTCCGTTCTGGAATAACATCATCAAGTCTCCATTCTTTGCCGAGTATCTCAACATTGTCAATACTATCCATTGAATCATCATAGAATCCACTTGGGGATATGTAGAGAACGAGATCATAACCTTGCGTATAGTCTATGCCTTGTTCACCTTCAGAGAGTATGTATACCGGACACCACTTGTCCACGTCTTCCTCAATCAATCTGTCAAATACCGAGTCATCATTTGTGAGAACTACACGGCCCTGCAGACGCATTGGTTGTACACGCCTAAACAATGCACGCATCTGGCTCAGATTCTTCTTGAATTCGGCTCTCTGCTCCGAGGACAATGAACTTGCAAGCTCTCTGGCATCTGCAAAGTAACGTTGACGCTCAAGCATGACATCAAGTTTGTTTGGTGGCAGTGGAAAATAGAGAAAGAGCTTGTCCTTTGCATATGTGGTGTTGGCATAGTCACGGATCATTTCCAAGATGGTCTCGTATATCTTACGGACATCAGCAGTCTTCAGGACCATATTGGAACTGGCACCAAATTGTATCTCAAATGCGCTCTTGACAATGTTAATTGCCTGTTTATCACCTATTCCCGGCACCGATGCAACAAGGTCTACACGCGAGTCAAGAATGACCTTTAGGGCAACAGCCTCACTTCCAAAGTATTCAACGAGAGCACTCTTGATCTTTTCGCCCACGCCAGGTATCTCCGAGAGACTGGTGACTGTCAAAACCAATTATCTCCCTATGTAATGGTCATGTGCGGAAAAGAGACATGCCTAAAAACATTGACTCTTCGGACCAGTCGGGTCTAATTAGGACCAGAGACGTCAATTTTTCCGCCATTAACTCTCTTGTCTGTGTGTTGCTATTTCAACTCTCCCAATTCTGTTAAACCTTTTTGATGGGTCACATATTGAAGGTGGTACCAAAAAATATGATTGAATATAAAAAAGATAGAAGACAAGAACAAGGTACACATCATTAATTCATTCAAGACTCATTCTATGTGCATAAATTGAGGTCCATCTGTGGACGGGATATACCAGTTTCAGACTACACTATAAACTACGCATCGCTAGATAGAAAGACACGACGGGGAATGTCGCATCTCAAGGCAGTTCAGTGGTGTTCATGCAAGATCTTGTAACCATATCTAGTAAGAACGAGCCACATAGACCACAGCATCTGCGGGTCGGCCGCATACAATACAGACACCCTCAGGCTTGTCTACGACATCAATTCGTGTGCCGCGTATCTCACCACCGGTCATATCCTTAATCTCATCACCGCAGGGTTTGCCCTCGAGTTCAGTGGTACAAAATTGTATTCTTGCAATCTTGGATCTTTCAAGTGCATCTTGAATCTCACTAATTGAGTGCGCATCCACTATGAGTCCCAGGAACTTCTTCTCAGCCTCAGTACGGAGTGTATTGTTAATCTCCAAACCAAGTGCTTTGATGCGTTTAACGACGGCATCAAGAGAAACGGTCTCACGTTGCATCAGGTCTCGTCTGAAGAGTACCACCTTGCCCTCATTGACCTCACGTTGTCCAATCTCAGCACGAATAGGTACGCCCTTCATCTCCCACCAATTGTATTTCCAACCGGGAGTGGCATCTCGTAAGTCAGTATGTACTCTTATGCCGGCCCTCTCAAGGCGTCGTTCCAATTTTTGTGATGCCTTAACAATTTCATCCATGTTTTGGCTCTTGTAAATTGGTACTATTACCACCTGATACGGAGCAAGACTATAAGGCAACCGCAGTCCCTTATTGTCACCATGAATAGCGATCATCGCACCGAAGATTCGTGATATTGCTGGACCATAACACGTCTGGTATGCGTATACGGTCTCATTATTCTCTGTGAGATATTTGATATCAAATGCATGTGCAAAGTTATCACCCAGATTATGAGTGGAGGGCAACTGAATCACTTTACCATCTGGCATGAGTGTATCGGCTGCAAATGTATCAACACCACCTGGAAATTTGTCCCATTGCGTTCGTCTGAAGACCATGACAGGAATCCCATACTCTCCTGTGACAACCTCTTTTGTAGTTTCGAGGTCTTCAATCACCTGTGCACGTGCTTCTTCAGCAGTTGCAAACACATTATGGGCCTCAATCCACAGAAATTCTCTTCCTCTTAGAAAGGGACGAGTGCTCTTGATCTCGGACCGGAATACAGAACATCTTTGGTAAAGTTTTAGAGGCAGGTCGCGCCAGCTTCTGACCCATAAAGAGTACATCGGATATATGGCGGTCTCACTAGTAGGCCTCAGGGCAAGCCGCTCCTCGATTTTTTCACCATCACCAATCTCAGTCACCCAGAACACTTGGGGTGTAAAGCCTGCCACATGTTCAGACTCCCTCTTCAGATTACTCTCTGGGATCAGGGTTGGAAATATCATAGGCAAGTGGCCCTTTCTCTGAAGCACACGTTCGAGTAGGTCAAACATGATATTCATCGTCATCACACTCCACGGCATGAATGGAGTGAATCCCTTCACACCATAGCGTATATCCGCCAACTCGGCCACTCGACATATCTCAGAGAACCACTCTGGAAAGTCACGTTCTTTATCCATCTGAAATATGGACTCATTGTTAGCGTTCTTGTCCTGTGCACTACTGCTCATTATATCATCCTCTGATCTGAGAAGTCTATAGAAGACAGGCTAGGAGAGAGAAAAAGTTCATTGTTCTGGTGGAACGTAATCACCTAGCATAACATTCACCATAGGTCTGTCAACACGTTCCCTATATGAACTCTGCGCTAAAAACATTTGTTACATGAGTGAGCATTTGCGTACTTGCACTGGCAGTATTATCACACGAGGTGTATAGGGAGTGTCTAAAGACGACTCCATAGAAACACTGGGTACAATTATGGTAATGTGACGATTATAAGATGTTCAGACTACTGCCGGATCCTAGTCATACCCACTGCTCTTACACGTTCGTCAAGCCTATTTTCAATAATAAAACTAGCAACAGTAGAGGGCACAAATGACATCCAATCGCCACCCTGGCGCATTAGATTACGGACTTGTTCTCCACTATAGGTCTCACGTTCAAGTAGGTCTGTAGTATCTACAACCACACCTGCGTCTTTGAATAACTGCTGTACCAATGGATTATGAGTATACGCCTTCTCGAAACGAGGCGTCAATGACCTCAGATGTGCAACCCAGAGGGGGTGGATATTTATGTCCGGAACGGGAACAATGTCGATTCTGGAGAGAGGAAGTTGCGCTTCAATTAGTGCGGCCTTTATCATCATTACTCTCTCACCACCAGTGAAAGGATTCTCGGCTGTATGAGAATGTTGTGCGCTGCCAATGGCAATGACTAGATCCTCATTATTACGTGCAATGATCTGTTGGACTGTATGAAGATGCCCCTTATGAAAGGGCTGAAATCGCCCCACAAAGACCGCTCGCATTAATATCAGGAAAGAAACAGATAAGATTGACTCATAAGATTTAGCACAGAATGATTGTGCGATAGAGAAGGCTTATGTTGAGTTAATTTCACATATCGACTACAATGATCGAGATTGATGGCTCTTACGGAGAGGGTGGCGGACAAATACTCCGCACATCAATAGCACTATCAGCACTCACAATGCGACCAATCAGAATATCAAAGATACGTGCTGGTCGACCAGAGCCTGGACTAAAACGACAACACATGGCGGGAATAGAGCTTGTTGGCGAGATTGTGAATGCTGATATTGAAGGACTCGAAGTAGGAAGCACAGAAGTAATATTTAGGCCACATGAACGTATGACGGGCCATTTCAGATATGATGTTGGTACTGCAGGATCTATCTCACTTGTATTGCAGGCGGTCATTGTACCAGCAGTAGCGGCAGACAGGCCGATTGAGTTAGAGATCACGGGCGGCACAGATGTTCAGTGGAGCCCACCAATTGACTATCTCAGTAATGTATTTGCACATGCCCTCTCGAAAATGGGAATAAGTATTGAGTTGACTCAGATACGTAGGGGACACTATCCGAGAGGAGGCGGGCGAGTGCGATGCAAGGTGAGTCCTGCGGAGAGAATAAGTCCCATTCGGTTTAAGAATTGTGACGCCATCGATCGAATCATAGGGATCTCTCATTGTGTCCGCCTTCCAGAACATATCGCAAAACGTCAGGCGACCGCGGCATCGGAAACACTCAAGATGGCAGGTATTAACAGGGTTGACATAAGTGAGGAAACATACTCCAGAGAAGAGGACCCTCATCTAGGTCCTGGAAGTGGGATAGTGCTCTGGACGGAATCGGAGCGGGGGATCAGACTTGGGGCCGACTGTCTAGGAGAAAAAGGCAAGACTGCAGAAGAGGTTGGAAAGACAGCAGCACGGGAACTTCTGGATGCCATAGCAACACGTATGGCAGTTGATTCACATCTTGCGGACATGCTAGTGCCATACATGGCGATTGCATCTGGGGAGAGCCAGATTGGTGTCACAAAAGTGACATCCCATCTACTCACTAATATCTGGGTGGTCAAACAGATACTCAATGTGGATATTACAATTGATGGCAAAGAGGGAACAACAGGTATAATCACGGTAGATGGCCGTGGTATACCCAGTATCTAGACAGAACATGCATCGATCACCACGATTGCATCGATTGTGAGAACAAATACTGAGCCCAAGAACAACACAAACAGATCCTTAGTCTTTAGAATATGGCCCGAGGACTTCGAACATCAGAGAAACTAACTCATCTTTTTGTCTGTGTGACTCGACTGTAGATCGATCTGCTCAATAGCAAAACGAATGAGTTCGTCAACGCCTATTCCTGCGGATGCAATAATCTCACGAATTGCTGGAAATCTTTTCCGAGCGAAATCCAACATATCCGATGGGGTTATGTCTATCTTGTTGAGAACTAAGATTATGGGGACGAATGGGAAGGACCTATGTATCTCTTGATGAAGATTGATCTGTTCTTCAAAGGACCAGCCACATGTTCCTGATGCATCCATCATGAAGATAATTACGGATGCAAGGTATTTCAGTGTTGCAATCGCTCTCTTTTCAATCTCGTTACGTTCACTCATTGGACGGTCTAAAATACCTGGCGTATCAATGATCTGAATAGACTGAGTATCAACTGTCCGATGTCCAACAATGACCTCTTTTGTTGTAAATGGATAATATGCAATCTCAGGTTCTGCAGTAGAGACTGCACGCACTAGTGTAGACTTGCCAACATTAGGGAAACCTGCACACACAATGGTAGGTATAGACGGATCAACAGAGGGCAGTTTGATAAGAACACTGCGGGCGTTGATCACTATATTGAGATTCGCCGTGGTTGAACGGATCAATGAAGAGATTCTACCCTTGGCGGCACTACGCGTCTGTTTCATTTTGCTGATGTTGTCAGTGAGTTTTAACGCGTCTATATGATTTTCAGTTATCTTTTTGATTGGTATGATGCAGTTGTAGATGGCACCCAATGCACGTTTTAATGAATCGCACCCCACTAGAAGATCGGTCATCTCAAAATAGAAGGGATGCAGGTGCTCTAATGATGGGAAGGCCTCCACAGTCTGTCGTAATCTATCAGTGATGAATCTAGAGAACGCATGAAGTCGTGTGATCTCCAACCTCCTTACTCGTTCGAGTCGTGGGACACTAGATGAACTCTTTGTACGGACCTTAGAGGACTTGTTTTGCGCTGCACGAATAAGTTCTTCAGCACCAAGTATAGAGGGAATATGTGCAAAGGGATTATGACTCATTACTCATCACGCTCATTGATAGCGGGAAGTGTGGAGATACCAATGTGTTGTTAAGTAAACGTTTTAAAAAGAATGTAAATGACCAAGTAGTGGATTATGTTATCATGATATGAGGCTCCAAAAAAATGACACTACCAACAGGCGCTACAGTTGTGGGGATAAAATGTGTAGATGGAACGGTTGTGGCCACAGACTCTCTTATCACATGGGGAACACTTGTACTTAGTGAGAAAGGAATCAAGGCATTCAAACTCACAGATAAGATTGTGCTTGCCTCTGCCGGGCTGACTTCAGACTATCAGATGCTTGTGAGTTCACTGCAGGCACAAATAAGACTCTACGAACTCAATGAGCGACGCCCCATAAGCCTGAGAGCTCTTTCAAAGATGGTCTCAAACATCCTGTATAGCAGACGATTCATGCCACTATTTGTCCAGACTGTGATAGTTGGAATAGATGCGGACGGCCCGGGTCTATATACACTAGATATGGGTGGCTCACTAATCCCGGACAACTTCACGGCTGCCGGCAGCGGTACTGAGACAGCCTATGGTGTTTTAGAGAAGGAATACAGAGAGGGACTTACTGTTGAAGAGGCTGTGAACATTGCAGTAAATGCGGTAAAGGCGGGTATTGCACGAGACATCCAATCTGGTGGAGCCATACGTGTAATGACTGTGACAAATGCAGGAGTCACAGAGAAACTCATTGAGTAATATTTTTTGAGCGTCTAAATACGTGCCCTCACTACAACAGATATTGAAAGAACATTCATCATGATATGCTGAAAAGAATATGACAGAACCAACTGGTCACACGCTCGCCTTTCGGTATACTTCTCAGACACGGTACAGCATCGCTACGCTATTGGGGGCACTCGAAACGGATCCTAGACTGGCCATTCTCAGGACATGTCTACTCTCATCATCAGAGGTACCAACAGACACTATTGCGGGACTGATAAAGACAGGACATGTAACAGTGGCATATTCTGTGATGAGTACTCAGATGCAAAGGGTCATTCATGAAACGAAAATAATACGTAGTCTGTTCAACAGACGTGTGACTCTGATTGCAGGAGGACCCCATGCCAGCGCTCGACCATATGATCTTCTAAACGCGGGTTTTGACTATGTAGTAGTGGGAGAGGGAGAATACGCACTTCCAGAGTTCATGACAAGACTGATGAACGGAGAGGATGTGGATTCGATACAGGGTGTCGTATCACATAGGTCTGATAGGTATCCGACTCCAAAGAATATACCGCATGTAAACCTAGATGACTATCCACCATTCGCACTTGGTATGAACGTGTTGGGGCCAGTGGAGGTAACACGTGGTTGCCCATTTCAATGCAAGTTTTGTGCGACGCCCTTTCTTACAGGAGGACGAGTTCGGCACCGGTCAGTTCAGAATGTGGCATACTGGCTTCAACAGGCAGTCAAGAGGAGAGGATTCAGGAGAAGCTGGTTTCTATCACCTAATGCCTTGTGTTATGGAGGACATGGCCGTACAGTTGAACTGGAAAGACTGGAAGAATTACTTAGAACAGCAGTCTCTGTGGAATCACTCGAAGGAGTCTTCTTTGGAACATTTCCATCAGAGGTGCGACCAGACTTTGTCAGTAAGAGAGCACTTGAGTTGATGCGTCATTATGTTGCAAACAAGACCATTCAGATTGGTCTGCAGTCCGGTAGTGACAGAGTACTTGAGTTGATCAACAGGCATCATACAGTGGAGGAGGGCCTTGATGCAGTCCGTACTGCACTGGACTGTGGGTTCATACCTCATGTGGACATGATATTTGGACTGCCAGGTGAAGAGACCGCAGACAGTCGGAAGAGTCTTGACATATGCCAGTTGTTGATAGATATGGGCGCAAAGATACATGGGCATGTGTTTATGCCACTGCCCGGTAGTGCGTTTGAGAATATGCCACCAGGGGAGATCGATGCCGAGACAAGAGCCATGCTGGGTGAACTCTCAAGACGTGGACTGCTGACAGGAGCATGGTGCAACCAGGAAAGACTTGGTGAAAATCTGTCGAAACAGAGAGAAGAGTATACTACCAAACACTCATAAACGGACACTAGTGTGGCAACATAGAATGACTAATGAGTTGCATTCAGCACTCAGAGATGCATTACAACGTCAAGGATATCATATACTGGGGAGTAGAGGCGCATTCAAACCATGTCAATGGCAGAGAATGAGCCTTGTAGGGCGAGGAACCTGTTACAAACAAAAGTTCTATGGCATTGAATCACACAGATGTATTCAGATCACGCCAGTAGTAGACAAGTGCACACATCAATGTGAGTTTTGTTGGAGAGTCACACCAGCAGACCTTGGAATCAGTTGGGACCAGGCTGCAGTATCCAAAGAGGAAGTGATGTCACCTGACAGACTGATTGATGCTGCATTAGAGGCCAACATAAGATCACTGGGAGGGTACAATCCAACAGTCACACGCCGAGTGAGCCGTGAGAAATGGTTGGAGGCACGCGATCCTCGGCATGTGGCCATCTCACTTGCAGGTGAACCAACACTATACCCATACTTGAACGAACTGATCGATTGCATCAAACATCGAGGAATGACTTCTTTCGTAGTCACCAATGGGACTATGCCAGAGGTGATCCGCACTCTGACTCCACCAACACAACTATACCTGACTCTGGCTGCACCAAACAGAACGACATACAGAAGTGTCTGTAGACCGATTATCAAAGATGGCTGGGAACGTCTACTACAGTCACAACAGGCAATTAAATCACTCCCATGCCGGACAGTGAATCGTCTGACTATGGTGGCCGGCAGGAATATGATTGAACCACGAGATTATGCCAGGCTAATTCTGTCTGGAGAGCCAGACTTTGTAGAAGTAAAAGGATACATGTTTCTTGGTGAATCACGCAGGAGACTGGACATCAAAAATACACCCTCACATATGGAGATACGAGCGTTCTCAGAGAAGTTATCTACACTGACAGGTTACTACTTGACGGATGAACAAGTTGAGAGCAGGGTGGTACTTTTATCAAGAGACAAACAGATAAGCCACGGCTTAAAATCTGAGGAGAGGCATTGAAGTGAATCTTTCGGAGATACTCAAGACAATTAGAGAGGAGATCGAAAATGATGACAAGGCTCGTGAGAGAGTACTGCCTATCACACGAGAGATAGTCAGATTGTGCAGTCAGTCAGTAAAGGCCACACACAGGGGGCAATATGATGAGGCTGCACGACTCCTTGAAGATGCATGCAAAATGATGGCACAGGCATCATCAGAAGCGACCTCAAGTGAGTTCATCTCAAGGACAAGAATTCTTGATGCCGCATATCAAGAACTGGCCGAAGCGGCTAATCTGCTGTCTATAATTCAGGGGAGAGGTTTTGTTGCACCTGAAGAGATAGGGGTCTCAACAAGGCCATTTCTCACAGGACTTGCGGACACAATTGGAGAGTTACGTAGGGCAGTTTTAGATGCACTTAGATCGGACAATATTTCACGAGCCTCAGAATTGCTGGATATAATGGAAGATATACTTGATGAACTGCTGACTTTTGATTTTCCCGAGGCATTGATTCCTGAACTACGAAGAAAGTGTGATGTGGCGAGGGCCCTTATAGAACGGACCCGCGGGGACCTGACCACGGGGGTATTACAAGAGAAACTAATCAGAGAGATTAAGAACTTTGAGGAGCGACTCAATAGAGACTGACAGTTGATAACTCAGACTATACATCATTCATGAGACTAGAGGATGACTGTATGGACAAGATGTTAAGCCCCGAGAAATGGTTCACTCTTTATGCTCTGGCAAAGAGAGGTGCAGTCTATCGAAGATGCAATCTGACGACTGGTGAATTTGGTATTATATTAGGCATCAGTCAACAGACAGCCTCAAGACGTATCTCAGAATGTGCAAAAGCCGGATTACTTCGACGAGAACATACAGCAGAGGGCATGGCAGTTCAACTCACAGAGAAGGGAGTGAAATACCTGCATGAAGTCATGGAGGATCTTCAAATTTCCCTTGCACCACCCAGTGATAGAATAATTATTGATGGAAGAGTGACAGATGGACTGGGTGAAGGAGCATATTATGTCGAAGTATATGCAAATAGATTCCACGAGGCACTGGGATTTAGACCATTTGCAGGCACCCTAAACATAAGAGTTGTTGAAGACGCGTCGAGAAAAGCAGTATTGAACATGAAAAACACACCGCCACTCGTTGTGAGAGGATTTAGTCAAGAGGGACGTACTTTTGGTGATGTGATATGCTATCGGGTGAGGATTCAAGAGGAGATTGAAGGTGCAATTGTGATTGCACAGAGGACTCATCATGACTCAGACATACTTGAAGTAATTGCGCCGGTCAACATTAGGAACAGACTTGGGCTCAAGAACAATGACTGTGTTCAATTAGTAGTCATACCACTTCATCAAAACGTTTGATCACAGACCATATTCACCCGTCAGTGGTACGAAGGCAACCCCACCCCAGCTTCGTCTCTTTATTCTGGAGTCAAGATCCTTTTCGACTATAACGAGTTCTTGGTAGAAAGAATGCCCGCCGATTGGTATGAGCATTATACCCCCTCTCTTCAGTTGTTCAAGCAGAGGAGGAGGTATTTGTGGAGCAGCAGCCGCAACAAATATTCTGTCAAAAGGTGCATGATCTGGGAGACCAAGTCCACCGTCACCAGGGACGACAGTCACACGGTCAGAGTAACCACAACGCTCAAGATTTTGGCGTGCAAAGTCTGCCAATGATTCAACTATTTCGACTGTGAACACATGACCTGGGTCTACACAACCTCTTGGAGCGACAATCTCTGCACATAGAGCTGCATGATAGCCTGAACCTGCACCAATCTCAAGAATGCGGTGTCCCTTTTCAAGTCGCAATGACTCACACATTATTGCGCACATGTGAGGGGCAGATATTGTCTGCCCATGCATCAATGGTAGAGGAGTATCACGGTATGCATCATTTCGCAGTTCTGGTAATACAAACTCCTCGCGTGGTACAATGCGCATTGCATTCTCAACTTGTGCGGATCTCAAGTATCCGCTCTCCTTAAGACGCTGAATGAGTCGTTCCTTCTGCAAAGCAAGACTGCTATCAGGCATTAGAATCAATAGAACATTACACAACACGCATTAAAAGATTCAGAGGTACCCGCTCATGCATTCAGTCCGCTTTATTGCATATGGACATCCAAATATTGTTGGTATACACAGAACAACGTTTGAGATAACAAGAGAAGCGGTACTGACCAAGAGAGGGACATGCATAATCGGAGTCAGGGCCACACTATCGCTTGCTGACATGAGTGAGGATATCAAACGACTGGCCCGGTCCCCTGACACAATTATTGTAATGCGACTCAAGATAGGCGATATCGTTGACACAATAGTCGGAAGAGGAAGTGAAGGACTCACCTACTCGAGTTTGACAAGTATGGTCGCACGAACAAGTCGGTTCGAGTGTGGACGAACATTGATGATTGAGGCGGACAAGGCAGCCTCAGACATTAATCGTCAGATCATTGCAACACTCAAGAACGAACGGACGACACTGGAGTGTTCAATCGACTACATCACTGAATGACCACATCAACCACCATTTGAAACTCATGTGGTGCACTCTCTCGTACCCTACGAACTGCAGATACTGTCAATATTGAACGGCCAGCTGCTGAAACGAGATCTTCAATCTTCTCGCGCACAGCAGACTCAGGGGCATCACCAGCTATAAAGTCGTAATAATGGATAGTGCCACCTGGTCGCACTGCATGACATGCATCTTTTATAAAGGATGCAGCTGCACTGGGATGATTCATTATCACGCGATCGGCATCCATGTGAAAGTTTGTACGAACATAGTCGTGGGCATCAGCCACTATTGGAATGATAGTACCGATTAACCTGTTGAGTGACATGCTCTTACGAAGAAGTTCGATTGCATGTGGATTGACGTCAATAGCGTAGATCTTAGTTCTATGCATATGAGATATATGTAGTGCAAAGGGACCCACTCCAGTGAACATGTCAATAACAGTCTCATTTTCTTTGACGAGAGAGGCCACCCGTCTGTGTTCCTCAGACAGACGGGGACTAAAGTATGCCTTAGCGAGGTCTACAGCAATTCTACAACCATATTCTGTATGAACAGTCTCAGTCTTGTCAATCCCCGCAATACACTCGTACTGTCGTGTTCGTGTTGTACCAGATATTGCGCCTCTCTTTACAAGAACTGTGGCAAACATAGGATGTATTCTATGAAAGGCACGTCCGATGACCTGTTCATGCGCCCTCAGTTCGTGTGGGATCTCCAATATTGCAATGTCACCGACCATATCGAAGGCACGAGGCAAAAGCCTCAGTTCTTCAGGAGAGAGTTCTGACTCTAACAGATCAATCAATCGCTTAGACGTGTCGACCAGTGTCTTAAACTGGCGTATTCCAGTCTCCATTCCCTGTAACTCTAGACTGACAAGTTCACCAGTATCTATTAGTCGTATAAGAGGAACGTACAAGAATCCATCTGAAGACTCGATCCGGACCTGTATATCCAGAAGACCAAGTCGCAGTAGTTGGACTCTAGTTGTTTCACCCATTTGAAGTGGAACTCGAATATATGGACGCTGTGACATTGGAGGTTCTCCCTGTATAATTACAAGTCAGTTTTAGTCTTTATCACACAAGTCGGATGAATTCTTGACCATGACCAGTCTGTGTTCCAATCATTAACTGATAGAAGGGCTCATACTCGTTCGAGGAAAATGTCACACGTTGCAGTGTTCCAGACACATCTACTTGATCTCCAGCTACAAGTAATCCTCGAAATACGCCCTCATATATGATTAGTCGTGTCACACAGACACCAATTTTCTCAATGTGATTAGATGAGCACGAGTATATAGAGGGAGTGAAAAGGCCATATCTATCAGACTCAATCTCGATCCGAACACGGACAGGTCGGTCTGAGATGGTATGATACTACTCAGTGCCATGTCTGATTGGTGTCTCCTCTGGTGCGAGTACAGGAATTATCCCGACACAGTGACCATCATAATATAGTGCAGTCTTCCTGGAGAATAGTTGGGTCAGATCAGTAGTTGTGAGGTCAGTCGTTCGTGATAAGAGCCGTTGTGTGGCTTGTTCCCAGTCAGATGCGTTTGTAAGAGCAATTTTGCCATTATAGCCCTCAAGTTGATACTGATCATGCTGAAGACGCCATGCTGTGTCTAGTCCATACACGTTCATATTTAGATCAGAGAAACGAGTGTTATGAGCCTTCCAAAGCACACTACCAGTGATGCCAATTTTTGACATTTGAATGCCCAACACGTCATGTAGAGCCTCTGCTAGAAACATGGCACGTTCTTCCAGAGGATCATGAGGACCAGTCTCAAAGATCTCCTGAAGTCTTGCCTCGGGCCGAAAATATCTTGCCACCATCGTACGGGGCACCTCAAGGAGATCCGTTCCAAAGTGAGAGTCATGGATGATGTATTCAGATGGAAGTTCATTGAAACTATCAATGACTGATTTGATGGAACCCCAAAATACCCGCCGATATCTAGTAGATCTACGTACCCATTGACCGTTGGGATCTGGAACATACTTGAGAAAAGAGAGTATTCTATCATCCGGTTGAATATGCCCTAAAACGACAAACACTCGGCCCACTATATCATGGAATACATCTCTATCTCGTAGATGTCTTGGTAATGGCTGTTGGGCATAGTCTATAGTGCTACTCAATGATAATGTACTCCGAAAGGTATT
>FWPU01004934.1_pt1 | contig 20900 bp, 19 predicted proteins | sample 2228361 | NCBI WGS metagenome assembly FWPU01 (sample SAMEA103939777, study PRJEB20133) | metagenome
GTCGGTGCGCAGCCGGACGACCTGGGAAGTGCTGTGGGACGAGATTCCGCCCCTGATCGCGGCGCTGCGAGCAGCAGGTTTCGCCGCCTGGCTGCGCGACGCCGACGAACTCTATCGCGGCTCGCCCATTCACATTCACGCCATCGCCATCGGCGACGCGGAGCTTTCCGAGGCGGCGCGCGCGCAGATTGACGGCACCTTCGGCTACCTGCGCGGTTACGACGGACTGCCGCAGATCAACGGCGTGCCCCGTCCCGACCGGCACGGTGGCCCGCTGATCTGCGCCTGGATGGTGGCGCGCGGCTTCCGCGACCTGCGCGGTCAGCCCAACCCCTATCCCACGCCGGGCGGCACGACCATCCCGCCGTGGCCCATCCCATAGGGCCGGTATGATATGCACAAGAACATCCTGTTGACCGGCGAACCAGGCTGCGGCAAGACCACGCTGATCCAGCGTGCGCTGACCCGCCTGCCCTGGCCCGCCGGTGGCTTCTATACCGAAGAGCTGCGCAGCGGCGGTGTGCGTCAGGGGTTTTGTATGGTGACGCTCGACGGCGAACGGGCGGTGCTGGCGCACCGCGACTACGCCGGTCCGCCGCGCGTGGGGCGCTACGGAGTGGACGTGGCCGCCCTGGACGCCGTGGCTGTGATGAGCATCCGCCGCGCCCTTGCCAGCCGCGCCCTGGTGATCATTGACGAGATCGGCCCAATGGAACTCTTCTCTCCAGCCTTCTGCGCCGCCGTGCAAGAGGCGCTCGACAGTCCGGCGGTGGTGCTGGGTACCATCGTCCGCCGCTCCAAACCCTTCTCCGACGCGGTCAAAGCCCGTCCGGACGTGACCGTGATCACCGTCACACCGGCCAACCGCGACCGCCTGCTGGATCACGTCGTGGCGCTGGTGACGGCAGCGCTGACCCCACCAGGAAGTGTCACACCATGACCGCTCCCGCACAGCCGTTGTCTTCAGCCGGGCCTCATGTGCGCCTGCGCTATCAGATCGCGCTGTTCACCCTGGCGCGATTGGTTGTCAACACCGCTCACCGCATGGTCTATCCCTTTCTGCCCACTTTCGCCCGTGGACTGGGGGTAGACCTAGAAGCCGTGGCCCTGGGCGTGACGGCACGCGCCAGCCTGGGGCTGATCAGTCCGGTGTTCGGCTCGCTGGCAGACCGGCACGGACGGCGGCGCTCCATGCTGACTGGGCTGGCGCTCCTGGCGGTGAGCATGTGGCTGGTCACTATCTGGCCGACATATCCGGCCCTGTTCGCCGCGCTGGTGCTGGCCGGAGTCAGCAAGCAAATCTTCGATCCGGCCATGCAGGCTTACATCGGCGACCGCGTCAGTTATACGCAGCGCGGCCTGGCCATCGCCGCGACCGAGGTGAGCTGGTCCGGTGCATTCCTGATCTGCATCCCCGCCCTTGGCTGGCTGATCGCGCGCACCGACGCCTGGCAGACCCCCTATCCGTTGCTGGGCGGGGCGGCGTTGCTGGCGTTGCTGGTGCTGTGGCGCGTGATTCCGGCAGACTCCATGGGCACCGGCTACCGGCTCACGTTGCGCGAAGGAATACGCCTGATCCTGGCCCGCCGCGCCGCGCTGGCTGGGCTGAGCATGGGCCTGTTGATCAGCGCCAGCAACGAACTCATCGGCATCATCTATGGCGCATGGATGGAAGAAGCCTTCGCCCTCAAGGTGACAGCGCTTGGCGCGTCGGCCATCGTCATTGGGCTGGCCGAACTGACCGGTGAGGGAGCAGTCGCCGGCTTCGTAGACCGAATCGGCAAGCGGCGGGCGGCGATGGGGGGTATTGCGGTGAACATCGTCGCCTGCCTGCTATTGCCTGTGCTGGACTTCCGCATCGAAACGGCGCTGGCCGGGCTGTTTCTGTTCTATCTTTCTTTCGAATTCGCTATCGTTAGCTCCATCCCGCTGATGACCAACCTGGTGCCCGGCGCGCGGGCCACCCTGATGGCCGCCAACGTGATGGCTTTTTCCGCCGGGCGTATGCTCGGCGCGTCAATCGGTCCAGCTCTGTTTAGCGTCGGGTTGCTGGCCAACTGTTCAGTCGCCGCGCTGGGCAACGCGCTGGCAGTAGCCGCGCTGCTGTGGTTCGTCCCACGTGATTGATGAGGAGTGTTCGGCGAACAGAGGTCAGTCATCAGTTGCCGTGCGGCTACATCCGGCGTACAGTGGAACAGACTGTGGACAACCGATCGCTGTTCACCGCTCGCTGAGATCTACTCACAGGACACGGCAAGGAAAAGCCTATGTCATCTGCGAAACGTGTTGCGATTATGGTCACCTGCATAGTGGACCAGGTCATGCCGGAGGTCGGCGTCGCCGCGGTGAAGTTGCTGCGGCGTGCCGGTTATACCGTCGAGTTCCCCGCTGATCAGACCTGTTGCGGGCAGCCGTTCTTCAACAGCGGCTTTCGCGCCCAGGCCGCCGATCTGGCCCGGCGCACGGTGCGCCTGTTCGAGCGCTACGATGCGGTGGTGCTGCCCGGCGGATCGTGCGCGGCGATGATTCGCAAAGAGTACCCGCACCTGCTCGAACGCTGGCCCGGCGAGGCAGCGCGCGCCGAAGCGCTGGCCGCGCGCACTTACGAACTGAGCGAGTTCCTGGTACACGTCGCCGGCTGGTCGCCTGCTCCCGCCCCCAATGCTCCGCGCGTCACCTATCACGACTCCTGCCACATGAACCGTATGCTGGGGCTGGGCGCGGAGTCGCGGCAACTGCTGCGGGCGGCGGGTTGCGAGATCGTCGAGATGCACGAATCCGACCGCTGCTGTGGTTTCGGCGGCGTGTTCTCGATCCGCATTCCCGAAGTCTCCAACGCCATGACACAGGAGAAGCTGCGCCGCGCCGAGGTCACCGGTGCACAGGTGCTGGTGAGCGCCGATCCGGGTTGCCTGATGCAGATGCGCGGTTTCGCCCGGCAGACTGGTATGCGGCTGGCGCATCTGGCCGTGTTGCTGGAGGAGCTGACGCGATGAACGAAGTGAGCTTCCATACCTTTCGCACCCTGGCCGCGCAGGCCATCGCCAATCAGCACCTGCAGAGCGCCATTGACGGCGCAACGCTCAAGTTCCGCAACGGGCGGCGGGCCATGCTGGCCGACCTGCCCGATGTCGAGGCCATGCGCGATCACTTCAAGGCCATGCGCTCGGCGACGCTGGCGCACCTGACCGACCACCTGGAGCAGTTCGAGCGCAACGCCCGCGCTGCCGGTGCGCAGGTTCACTGGGCGCGCGACGCCGCCGAAGCGCAGCAGATCGTGATCGGCATTGCCCGTCAGCACGGGGCACGCCTGGCCGTCAAGGCCAAGTCTATGACCACCGAGGAAATTCACCTGAACGCGGCACTGGCCGAGGCGGGCATCACCTCCGTGGAAACCGATCTGGGCGAGTGGATCGTGCAACTCGCCGCCGAATCGCCCGCGCACATCGTCGTGCCCGCCCTGCACAAGACACGCCAGCAGGTGGCCGAGTTGTTCAGCCGCGAAGTGGGCAAGCCCCTCTCCGCCGACGACATCCCCACCCTCACCGCCGAGGCGCGCCGCGCCCTGCGCCAAAAGTTCCTGGCCGCGCAAATCGGCATCAGCGGGGCCAACCTGGGCGTGGCGGAGACAGGCAGCATCGTGCTGGTGACCAACGAGGGCAACGGGCGCATGGTCAGCAGCGTGCCGCCGGTGCACGTGGCTGTCATGGGCATCGAGAAGCTCTGTCCCACCTGGGATGATGCGGCGGTATGGCTGGAATTGCTGGCCCGCAGCTCGACGGGACAGCCGCTCTCGGTCTATACGACGGTGCTCACCGGCCCGGCCCGCCCCGACGATCCTGATGGCCCGCACGAATTGCATATCGTGCTCTACGACGGCGGGCGCAGCCGTCTGCTCGGCACGTCCTATGAAGAGGTATTGCAGTGCATCCGCTGCGGCGCGTGCCTGAATCATTGCCCTGTCTACCAGGAAGCAGGCGGGCACGCTTACGGCCATGCCTACAGCGGCCCGATCGGCGCGGTGCTGGTACCGTTGTTGCTGGGCCTGGAGCAATACGAAGCCCTGCCGCACGCCAGTTCGCTGTGTGGAGCGTGCCTGGAAGTCTGCCCGGCGCGCATTGACCTGCCGCGTATGTTGCTCGACCTGCGCGCCGAAGAGGTGACGCGCGGGATCATCGCCCCGCCGGAGCAGGCCATCGAGAAATCGGCGGCCTGGCTGCTGGGGCACCGTCGCCTGTTCAACCTGCTCACCGATCTGGGCCGCGTGTTCCAGCGCCCGCTGGTGCGGCATGGCGGATTGTGGCTGCCGCGCCGCTTGAATCCGGCGCAGGAGCGGCAACTGCCTTCGCTCGCGCCGCGCTCGTTCCACGATCTGTGGGAAGAACTGGCCGCCGAGGAAGTGGCTCCGGCTCCCGCCGTCCGGCGACGGCTACCCTCGCGCCGGACGACCATCACCCTGGCCGGACTCAGTCTGCTGCCGCTGGCGCTGCTCTGGCGTCTGTTGCGTCGCAAGGGAGGGAAACGATGATGACCGACGCTCGCGAGGAGATTCTGGGCGCTGTGCGCGGGCGCGTGCGGCGGGGCGAAGGCGTCCCCGCCTCCTGGCAATCGCGTCAGCACTTCGACGATCTGGTTGCGCGCTTCACCGACACGCTGACTTCTCTGTACGGTGAAGTCATCCGCGCCACCAACGCCGACGACGCGCTCAACCGGCTGGGCAACGTGCTGACCAACCTGGGCGCGACGCGCGTCGTCGTCAACGACGAGCCGCCCCTATCCGGCATAGACCTGGCCGCCCGCTGGCCAGCCATCACCTGGCATGTTGCCGGGCGGACAGAGGGTGACCTGAAGGCGTTCTGCGCGGGCGCGGACGCAGGCGTCACCGGCGCGATCGCGGCGCTGGCCGAGACCGGCTCGATCGTGGTCAGCAGCGGGCCGGGGCGCAGCCGCATGGTGTCGCTGCTGCCTCCAGTGCACATCGCCCTGGTGTCGATCGGCTGCCTGACCACCGATCTGCTCACCTGGGCGGCGGCGCGTTCGGGGGAATGGCCCGCCAACGTGACCGTGATCACCGGGCCAAGCCGGACTGCTGACATCGAGCAGACGACCGCGCTGGGGATGCACGGCCCCAAGCGGGTGATCGCGATCCTGTATGGGGAATAGGGAGTGGGGAGTAGGGAGTTTTGAGTCTGGAGTCGTAGGGGACGCACGTCGCCAGACCGCCCCCAGGCCGGGTGCATGCAAAGATTGTCAGCGAGCGATCGGCTTGACAGGGAGTATTTGCCTCACCTCCACTCGGCGCTGACGCGCCTTGCTGTCCCCTCTCCGCGTCGGAGAGGGGGCGAGCCGAGCGCAGCGAGGCTGGGGGTGAGGTAAACTGGAACATAGCAAAACCTGATGATCTTTGCTCACCGCCCCGTAAGCTGACGAGCGCGGGGCCGAAGTGCTCGCGGGGTCAGGATGAGGGCGGACCCGCAAAAAAAGACTTCGAATGTCCCGCGGATCTTCGAAGTCTTTTGCCTTTTCGTGCCCTGCTCGCCGCTATTCTCGACTCCCTACTCCCAACCCCTCACTCTCTCACTTCGCCGCGAGCAGCTCCCCCGCCCGCTCGATGTATTCCAGGCTCTGGTGACGGAAATAGGTATTGTAGAGTTCGGCGTAGTGACCGCCCCGCGCCAGTAACGAATCGTGCGTGCCTTCCTCAATGATCGTCCCTTCGCGCAGGACGATGATGCGGTCGGCGTTGCGGATCGTCGAGAGGCGGTGCGCAATGACGATAGAAGTGCGACCGGCCAGCACTGTCTCCAGCCCTTCCTGAATCAGCGCTTCGGTCAGCGGGTCTACGCTGGCCGTGGCCTCGTCGAGGATGAAGATGGAGGGATTCTGCAGCAGCACCCGCGTCAGCGCCACCAACTGCCGCTGCCCCATCGAGAGACTCGCGCCACGCTCGCCAACCTGCGTCTGCAGGCCGTTCGGCAGCAGGTCAATCCAGTCGCCCCCGGCCACCTGTTGCGCCGCCCGCAACACGTCGTCGTCGGAAGCGTCTTGCCGCCCGTAGCGGATGTTGTCCATCACCGTGCCGTCGAAGAGGAACGGCGTCTGTGTGACGATGCCCAGGTGCGCGCGGTAGTCGTCCAGGTTCAGGCTACGGATGTCGCGCCCGTCTACCAGAATGCGCCCGCCCTGGAACTCGTAGAAGCGGGCGATCAGACGGGCGATGCTGGATTTGCCGGAGCCGGTGTGGCCTACCAGCGCCAGGGTTTCGCCCGCGTGAATGGTCAGCGAGAAGTCTTCCAGCACGCTCTCGCGCTCATTGTACGAGAAATCCACCTGCTCGAAGCGAATTTCGCCGCGCACAGCGGGCAACGGCTCGTCGCCCGTCTGCACCACCTTCGGCTCGGCGTCAATCAGAGCGAAGACGCGCTCTCCTGCCGCCAACCCCAACTGAAACTGACTCCAGAAGGAGGCAATGCTGGTTAGGGGATACCAGAACATCCCCATGCCCTGCACGAACAGGTAGAAATCGCCCGCGCTGAGCGCGCCATCCCTGGCCGTGGTGCCAGCGAAGTAAACGATGGCCGCTGTGCCCACTCCCGACACAATACTGAGCAAGGGGAAGATCGAATTGAAGACATAGCCGGTGCGCAGGTTGATACGGTACGACTGCGCGTTGACCGCCAGAAATTCCTCGTAGATGGTGTGTTCCTGACGGAACGTCTTGGCCACCCCGATCCCGCTGACCGTCTCCTGGATGTGCGCGCTGACTTCGGCCAGGATGCGCCGCGATTGTGTCACCGTGCGCCGTGCCACCTTGCGGAAGGCCAGCGCCACGCCGACTACGGCTGGAGCAACGGCCAGCAAGACCAGCGTCAGGCGGGCGTCCACACTGAACAGATAACCGATGAGCAGGACAACGAGCAGCACCTGGCTCATCAGTTCCATCGTCAGCGACACCACCTGCGAGAACGCCTGCGTATCCGAGGTGACGCGGCTGGCGATCTTGCCCGACGCATACTGATCGTAGAAAGAGAGATCGCGCTGCAACACAGCGTCGAAGGCGTCTTCGCGCATGGCCAGCACCACGTTGCCAATCGCCTGGGCCGAAAGCGCCCGCCGCACCGCGTTGAACAGCCAGCCCAGGCTGCCCAGCGCCGCCGTCACCGCCGCGATGCCCAGCACGGTAGAGGTGGAAGTATCCCGCTGCAGCCGGTCGAGGCTGGCCGAGATGTAGATCGGCAGGCCGGTCTGTGCCAGCGAAGTCAGTACCACCATGATCGCCACGACGATCATACGCCCCAGTTGCGGGCGGAAGTAGGCCAGGATGCGCCAGACCAGCTCGCGGTCGCTATAACTGCGGTCGTAGTCTTCGGCGTCCAGGCCGTCCATGATGAAACCCATGACGGTTGCTCCTTAATGAGTCTTGAGTTGCCAGTAGTCAGTTTTCAGTGGTCAGTTGGCAGTTGACAGTTGGCAAGAAGAACATTTCCTGAAGCGTATCATCCCCCTGTTCACTGACAACCGATCACTGATAACTGATAACTGATAACTGATCACTGACGACTGATCACCGTTCACTGCCCTCTTCCAGCGGCGGTAGCTCGATCTCGTAGCGGGCGAAGATGCGCCGGTAGTGCGGCGAGGCGCGCAGCAATTCCTCGTGCGCGCCAGAAGCCACCAGCCGCCCGCGATCCAGCACCAGGATCACGTCGGCCCAGCGAATCTGCGACAGGCGATGTGTGATCAGAATAGTGGTGCGGCCTTGCTGCGCCCGCTGGATCGCCTTCTGAATCTCGTCTTCGGTGGCGCTATCTATGGCGCTGGTCGAGTCGTCCAGGATCAGGATGCGCGGATCGCTGAGGAAGGCGCGCGCCAGGGCAATGCGCTGCCGCTGCCCGCCGCTGAGCGCCACGCCACGTTCGCCGACCTTTGTCTGATAGCCGTCCTTGAACGACATGATGAAGTCATGCGCCTGTGCTTCGCGGGCGGCCCGCTCGATCTCTTCCTGCGACGTGCCTGGCGCGCCAAAGGCGATGTTCTCCGCGATGGTGCGCGAGAACAGGAACACGTCCTGTTCGATCTTGGAGATTTGCGAGCGCAGCACGTCCAGGTTCCACTCGCGCACGTCTACACCGTCAATCAGCACGCGCCCCGCCGACACGTCGTAGGTGCGGTTGATCAGCATGGACAGCGTGCTCTTGCCCGACCCCGTCTGTCCCACCACAGCCACCGTCTGCCCGGCCTTGACCTCGAACGACACGTCTTCCAGCACCGCCCCTTCGCAACCGTCGCCCTCGTAGCAGAAACTGACGTGTTCGAAAGTGATATCGCCACGGATGGGCGCGGCATAACCACCGGCGTTCTCGTCCAGTTCGGTCTCTGCGGTGATGATCTGCAAGAGCCGCCCGGCTCCGGCCAGGCCCAACTGCACCAGCGAAAAGGAGAAGATCGAGCTGAAAACCGGCCAGCGCAGCACGTTCATCAGCCCCATGACGGCGATGATCTGTGGGACAGCCAGGTCGTCGCGGCGGTAGAGCACCATGCAGTGCAGGAAGGTCAGCCCCAGCGCGATCCCGAAGAGCAGCAGCGGCAGGTAGCGCGCCTCGATGACGCCCTGCTGCACGAAGTAGTCGCGGTAGAGGCGGGCATTGCGCCGGAAGCGCAACCGCTCGAACGGCTCCTGCACGCTGGCCTTGACCACTTCGATGCCGGAGAGCACTTCTTCCAGCCCGGCGTTGAGCTTGCCGAACTGCTCGCGCTGCAGATTCATCACCGGGTTCAATTGACGCAGGTAGCGCCGCACGGTGATGGCGTAGGCACCCACGAATAGCAGCGGCACCAGCAACAGGTCAATGCGGATGGTGGCGATATAGAACATGGGGATAGCCAGGCCCAGCACCATCTCATAGATGAAGCGCAGGCCAGGGCTGATCATGATGTTGAGCTGCCGCACGTCGTCGGTAGCGCGGGCCATGATGTCGCCGACGCGCTGCCGATCGTGAAAGGTCTGACTCTTGCCCAGCAGACTGGCATATAGCTCGTGCCGCGCTCCGGCTTCCAGCCGCTGCGCCAGTGTTTCGATCAACAGGCCGCCCGTCCAGAAAGCAGCGCTGCTGAGCATGAGCACGCCCAGGATCATCAACGACAGACGCAGTAGCGCATCATTCGTCGTGGGACTGAGAATCTCGTCGGCGACCCTGCCGATGAGCATGGGATTCTGCGAAAAGGACAGGTAGTCCACCACGCTGCACAGCAACGCGCCAAAGAAGAGCCACTTGTAGCGCCAGATGTGCGAAGCGATCCAGCGCAGCGGGCTGCTCTCGTTGTAGCGATAAGCCCCCTCTACAGTGAACTCGCTCTTACCGTTGGTGATCATGATCTGCGCTCCAGCGGAAGGACGGCATGGCGAACAGACGTTCTGATAGTCTATCATGTTCTATTGTTTTTGCCAAACGGCGATTCCCGGCCAGTAGTTATACGCAGGATACTCCCGAAATGTTGCAGCGGGACAGACTATACACCCGCAAGGGGGTAAGGGCGAACCGGAGTACGTGCAGGTACATCGGGAAGGGTGTTGGCTCTGATTTACCTCCCCCCCGCCTCGCTGCGCTCGGCGACGAGGTGCGTCAGCGCCGGGCCGGGGGTGAGATAATCGAGGCGGGCCAAACGCGATCTATCTTCGCCGCCCGCCCCTGAGGCTGCACAGAAAACGGACTGAGGATGAAAACCCCTCAATCCCCCAATGGCCGCGCGACGACTTCCGGCGCAATCGGAATCGCCTGGACGCGCACGCCCGTCGCCTGGAAGACCGCGTTGGCGATGGCGGGCGCAACAGGCACCAGCCCCATCTCGCCGATGCCTTTGACGCCATATGGCCCGCTGGGTTCTGGAATCTCCAGGATGACGCTCTCGATCTGCGGCACGTCTTCGGCGGTGGGCAACAGATATTCGGTGAAGCTATCCACCCACCGCCCGTCCGCCTTCAGGCGCATGTTCTCGTAGAGCGCGTAGCCGATGCCCATGGCTACCGCGCCCTCGATCTGCCCCTCGACGCCCGCCCGGTTGACCACCTGTCCCACGTCGTGCACGGCCACCACGTCGGTCACGCTCACCGTGCCCAGTTCCGGGTCTACCTCCACACGCACCGCCTGCCCGCCAAAGACCAGCATGACGTGCGGCATCCCGACCGGCAGGTGTTTGGGCGTCGTCTCTTCCGGATAGGGGAAGGAGAACGTCGCCTCGGCCACCAGCGGCACGCCCTCGTCAGCGGCGCGGCTGGCGAATTCGGCCAGCGGCACGCGCTCACCGGCGGTTGTGATCACTGCCCCTTCTTCATAGCGCAGCGCATCGCGCGAGACATTGAGCGTGCGGGCGGCGTAATCGAGCAGCGCAGCGATCAGCCCCTGCGCGGCCAGCATCGCCGAGTTGCCGATGAGGTAGGTCATGCGCGAGGCACAGGTGACGCCGCCATTGGGCGAGACGCTCGTGTCCACTTCCACCACCCGCACCATGTCGTAGGGCACGCCCAACGCTTCGGCGGTGATCTGCTCGGCCACGGTCGCCAGGCCCTGCCCCAGGTCGGGCGAGCCGATATAGAGCAACACCGTCCCATCGGGGGCCAACGCCAGCCGGTTGGTGGAATCGTCGGGGACACGGTAGCCCAGGCCCATGCTCTGCATTCCCAGGGCGATCCCCACGCCGGCGACCCGACCCGGCGCAGGCGGCTTCTGCGCCAGCCGCTCGCGTGCCGCCGCCAGATGATCCAGGATCAGCGGCAGACTCTCGGCAGTGCGATCGAGCACGACCTGCGTGAAGAGCCGGTCGCCGGGGCGCAGGGCATTCCTGCGCCGCAGCTCGAGCGGGTCCAGGCTCAGCTCGTGTGCCAGCATGTCCATCAGGCTCTCGATGGCGAAATGCGCCTGCGGGCTGCCGAAACCGCGCATTGCGCCGGAGAAGGGGCTGTGCGTGTAGACGACGTTCGTCTCCACGTGCACATGTGGAATGCGATACGCTCCGGCCAGCATCTCGGTCAGCAGGCCGCCGACCGCTGGCCCGTAGGACGCATAAGCGCCCGTGTCCATGTGCACCACAGCCTTGAGCGCGATCAATTCCCCCTCGCGCGTCGCGCCCAACGTGTAGTGCAATCGCGCCGGATGGCGCTTGGGATGCGCCAGGAAGGATTCGTGCCGGTTGTTGACCAGGCGCACCGCACCGCGCGTCGCCCAGGCCCCTAGCGCCGCCAGCACGGGCAGGCCGGAGTCCTCCTTGCCGCCGAACGCTCCGCCGATCACCGCGCTGCACACCCGCACCGCCTCTTCCGGCAGCCCCAGCACACTGGCAATGGCATGGCGATCTTCGAACGGCTTCTGCGAGCTGACCCAGACCGTCAACGTGCCGTCGTCGTTCCAGCGGGCCATACTGCTCTCTGGCTCCATATAGGCGGGCGAGATGCGCGGCACGGTGAAAGTCGCCTCGATCACCACATCCGCCGCGGCCAATCCCGCTGCCACGTTGCCTTCGCTGATCTCGTAGCGGGTGAGCAGGTTGCCGCTCTCGTGTACGCGCGGCGCGTCCGGCTCCAGCGCAGCAACCGGATCGTGCACGGCGGGCAGCGGCTCGTAGGTCACCCGCACGGCGTCAGCGCCACGCCGGGCCGCCCCCTTGCTCTGCGCGATCACCAGCGCGACCGGCTCACCCATGTGCCGCACCACGCCGAAGGCCAGCGCCGGCTGATCCTGCACCAGCGGCCCGAAGGTCTTGCTGCCGGGCACGTCGTCGGCGGTGAGCACGGCCACCACGCCAGGCACGTCGCGTGCCGCCGCCGTCTCGATGGCGACGATGCGAGCGTGATGGTGCGGCGAGCGCACCACTGCGCCAAAAAGCAACCCTTCCTGGGGCAGATCGTCCACATAGGCCGCGCGCCCCGTCACCTTGTCCCAGGCGTCTTTGCGCACTTCGGCCTTGCCGACCGTCTTGAGTTCAGCGGACATGGCTCATCTCCTCCGCCGCGCGGCGTACCGCCGCGATCATCTTGCTGTAACCGGTGCAGCGACACAGGTTGCCAGAGAGCGCCTCGCGAATGGCGTCGTCGGTAGGGCTGGGGTCGCGGTCGAGCAGGGCCTTGGCCGCCAGGATCGCGCCGGGAGTGCAGAAGCCACACTGCACCACGCCTGTCTCTACGAAGGCACGTTGCAGCGGGTGCAAGTCCCCGTCCTGCGCCAGCCCTTCGATCGTCTCCACGCTGCGCCCGTCCGCCTGCCCGATCAGCACCAGGCAGGCGTTGACGGCCTCGCCATCCAGCAACACCGTGCACGCGCCACATTCGCCCTCGCCGCCGCAAGCGTCCTTGACGCCGGTCAGCCCCAGGTCTTCGCGCAGGGCATAAAGCAGCGTCTTGTTGGGCAGAGTCGTGATGGTGCGCGTCTGTCCGTTCACAGTCAGGGTCACCGTGATTGGTCTCATGCCAGCATCCCCTCCCCGATCTGCTGAGCTGCCAGGCGCAACGCGCGCATCGTCAGGTGCACAGCGGCCTTGCGCCGGTAGTCGGCGCTGCCGCGCACGTCGCTGATCGGCGCGATATCGTAGAGCACTGCCCGCGCCGCCGCCTGAAAGACCTCCTCAGCCAGCGGTTGCCCGCGCAAGATCGCCTCGGCGTGCGGACTGCGCACCGGTGTCGGGGCGACCGCGCCCAACGCCACCCGCGCCGTCTCGATGCGCCCGTCCCCATCCAACGTCAGGAGCGCCGCGGTGTTCACTACAGCGATAGCCATACCCTGGCGGTTGCCCAGCTTGAGGAACGCCGCACCTGTCGGCTCCGGCGGTCGCCGGAAAGTCACCGAATGGATGATCTCGCCCGGCTCCAGGCAGGTTTGCCGGGGGCCGCGCAGCACGTCCGTCAGCGGCAAGACACGCTCGCTGCCCCGTTTGATCAACCGCACTGTCGCATCGAGCGTCAGCAGGGGCGGCAGCGTGTCGCCAGCGGGCGACGCATTGGCGATGTTGCCACCCAGCGTGCCCCGCGCCCGCGTCTGCGGCGCGCCGACCGTCGCCGCCGCCATCACCAGGGCGGGCGCAGCGTCGCGCAGCAAAGGCGATGCCAGCATGTCGGCATAGGTAGTCAACGCGCCGATGCGGATCGTGTCGCCTTCGTCGGCAATGAAACGCAGTTCACGCACGCGGCTCGCGTCCACCAGCACCGAGGCCGGGAACACGCCGCGTTGTGCCTGCACCAGCACGTCCGTGCCGCCCGCGATCACGCGCCCGCCGGTCTGTGCCAGCAGGCGCAGCAACTCGTCGAGCGTGTTTGCTGCATAAAAGTCGAATTCTTGCATAGGCCCTTGCTCCGGGTCAGTTTTTAGTGAACAGTGCTCAGTTGTCAGTAAGTGTCAGGAATCTCTACTCCCCAATTTCGCTCGCTGCAAATGCGCGGAAGCCCCAGAGTGTGAGCAGAGTTTGTCAGGCGAGCCTCGCTGCGCTCGGCGACGAGGCGCATCAGCGAGCGCCACTCACTCGAAAAGGCGGTGCTTCCACTGCCCGCCGACCATGGTGCCCAGCACGCGCGTTTCCAGGATTTCGTCCGGCGGAATGGTGTACAGATCGCGGTCGAGCACGATCAGATCGGCCAGGTAGCCGGGCGCGAGCATCCCCAGGTCGCGTTCCCAACCGGCAGCGTAGGCCGGGCCTTGCGTGAAGGCGCGCAGTGTCGTCTCCATGTCCAGCCGCCCTTCCGGATACCAGCCCTCCGGCCCTGGCGATCCGTCGGCGCGGCGGCGTGTCAGCGCAGCGAAGATGCCCAGCAGGGGCGCGAACGGCTCGACCGGCGCATCCGAGCCAAAGGCCAGCACCGCGCCCGCTTCCAGTTGCAGCCGCCAGTTGTAGCTCCAGCGGGCGCGCGCGCCCCAGTAGCGATCGGCCATCGGGTAATCGGACGTGGCGTGAATGGGCTGCATGGAGGCAATGATGCCCAGCGCGCCCAGCCGTCCCGCGTCGTCGGGGTGGATCAGTTGCACATGCTCGATGCGGTGCCGTCGCGCGGTGCGGGGGATGCCACGGGCCGCTTCTTCGGCGCGCACTGCTTCGTACACGTCCAGCACGTCGTGCACGGCGCGGTCGCCAATGGCGTGAATGGCCGCGGGAATGCCCGCCGCGCTGGCCCGGCTGACCAGTTCATACATCTGCTCTTTGTCGGTTACCACCAGCCCGTAGTTGTCCGGCTCACCTTCGTATGGCTCGATCATGTGCGCCGTGCGCGGGCCGAGCGCTCCATCGGCGAAGATTTTCAACGCGCCCAGCCGCAGCCACACATCGCCGAAGCCAAAGCGCAGGCCCAGCGCGTGCACATGCTCGATCCAGGGATCGTTGATCTGTTTGAGCACGCGCAGGCCCAGTTCGCCGCGTTCGCGCAACACCTGCAGGGCAACCAGGCAACTGGGGTTGTCGTAGTCGTGCAGGGCAGTCAGACCGGCAGCCCAGGCTCGTTGTTGCGCCTCGGCCATCCAGTCGGCCAGTTGATCGGGCGTGGGGTCGGGGATGAGCTGCGCGACCAGCTTCATGGCCGGGTCTTCCAGCAGAATACCGGTCGGCTCGCCGTGTGTGTCGCGCTGGATCGCGCCGCCGTGCGGATCGGGCGTGCTGGCGCTGATGTGCGCCCACCGCAACGCCAGACTGTTGACCCAGGCCGCGTGACCGCTGCGCGCGGCCAGATAGACCGGATGCTCTGGCGCGACGGCGTCCAGGTCGGCGGCGGTGGGGAAAGCTCCGCCCGGCCACAGCGCCTGAGACCAGCCGCGCCCGACGATCCACTCGCCCGGCGGTGTCTGGCGAACACGGTCGGCCACGCGACGCAGTGCCTCTTCCCTGCTGGGCACGTCGAGCAGATCAACGTCGTGCAGGGAGCGCGCCACGCCTTCCCAGTGAATATGCGCGTCAGTCAGGCCAGGGAACATCACCTGTCCATCCAGCCGATCAATGGCGGTGTGCGGCCCGGCCAGGGCACGGATGCTCTCGTCGTCGCCCAGGGCCACGATACGGTCGCGGGCGATGGCCAGCGCCGAGGCGCGCGGCTGCGCGGGGTTTAGTGTGTAGATGCGCGCGTTGAGGAGAATCCGATCGATCATGGTCAGGGAACATCCAGAAAGGCGCTCAATCCGCAATTCGCAATTCGCAATCCGCAATCCGCAATCCCCTCACTCGCCGCTTTCCGTCTCGATCTCGACGATGGCTTCGTAGGGCGTGCGCCCGCCGTAGATGACCTTCATCAGGCCCGGCAGGTAGCGATCCATCGTCGTCACCGCCGGGTAGATCGTGTTGCGGATCAGGGCCGGAGTGAGTGTCAACCCTTCAAAGTCCACGCTGCTCTTGTAGCGCACTTCGCCGTCGGCATAATCCAGCTCGAAGTTGCCGATGCGCAGCCCGTAGTTGGCGCGGGTGATGTATTCGGCCACAGATAACCGCAGCTCTTCGGGGACGTGCACCGTCGCCACACAGTAGAAGACGAACTGTTCCAGCGGCACCACGATCTGCGCAAAGCAGGGGAACTGACCGTTCTGGCCGCTGAACATGGCGCGGTAGATGGTACGCCCTTCCAGGCGCTGGGGATACCAGCCGTCTTTTTCTAGAAACTCGCCCAGCGTGGCAAAGGCAGCCAGTCCGTTGGGGTTGGACGCTTCGGGATCGGGGCCGGATTCGCTCTCGCGGCCAGAAGATGAACGAGGTGTCATCGGCCCTCCTTCGGCACATACTCTGCAGCGCCTGCCAGTCGCCAGGCCGCCGCGATCTCCGCCGTCAGGGGTGCGCTGGCGAACCCTTCGCGCGTGACAGCCTGCGCGCCCAGGTACGAGGCGATCTTGATGGCCTGTTGCAGGTCGCCTAATTGATGCAGCGCGATGTGCAGCGCCACCGCAAACACGTCACCTGCGCCGGTGGGGTTGACCTGCTCCACTGGCCAGGCGTCGTAGTCGAAACGGGTGCCGTTCTGATAGACAGTGCCGCCCCGCTCGGCACGGGTGACCACTACCAGCGGCCCCAGCGCGGCAAATTCCTGCTCAAGATGTGGCGCGTGCCGGATGTCCTCTTCGCTCAGCACAGTGACAGTGGCATGGGGCAATATCTGCGGCGCGCTCTCCCAGAGGATCGGCGTCACCAGGCCGTCGGGTTCGCGGCGGCGCATGAACCCCTGTGGCGTCACGCAGATGGGACGGTTGTCGAAAGCGGAGACAAAAGACGGGTCAACTTCATAGGCAATCGGTGCCAGGTGCACCAGGCCGGCTTTGCGCCAGGCGTCGGGCAGCATGTCCGGGTAGAGCGTGCGCGCGCGGTGATACAGGTATTGCGTGCGTCCGCTGGCCGAATAGCGATTCTCGAACGTGGTGGTGTGTTCCGCCGGGATCACCACGACCTCGGCATGGGAGGGCAGGTCTTCCAGCAGAGGGTCATCGGGGCGCGCGCTGGTGAGCACCGCCACACGCAGCCCAAAAGCTGCTGCCGTGTGCGCCCCAAAGGACACCGTCCCGCCCAGGCGCGGCCCGTGCGGCGTGACATCGCAAGTGACGTTGCCGATGAGCAAATAGTCGGGAATGGCAGTTGACCGTTTGAGCATGATCCTGTCGCTTTGCTGCTAGCGCCAACGCGCGCGTCTGATAAACAACTGCCGCGACTGGGCCGAGTCGCGGCAGGCGGCTACTCCGAAGATGCGTCCTCAACGCCGCTTGGGGATGATAGTCACCTTGCGGCGGTCGCCCTCGCCGACGCTCTGCGTGGTCACCTGCGGGTGATCGCGCAGCGCCAGATGCACCACACGCCGTTCATAGGGTGGCATCGGCTCCAGCGCCACCGTGCGCCCCAACTGAACGGCCTGTTCGGCCATGCGCTGCGCCAGACGGCGCAACTGCTTCTCGCGGCGCACCTTGTACCCTTCTACATCTACGATGATGTTGGCGCGGCGTTGCAGTTCGCGGCTGGCGATCAGGCGCGTGATGTATTGCAGGGCAGCCAGGGTCTCGCCCCGTTTGCCGATCAATGCCCCCAGGTCTGGCCCCTCGATCTGCAATACCCAGGGCGCGACCTCGTTGTCGGCAGCCTGAGCGCGGTAGACGGTCACCGTGGCCTTGACACGCATCCGCTCCAGCAATTCCTGCAACGTCTCACGCCCGACGCGGGCGTCGTCGTCCAGTTCCGCCTCGTCTACCGGCTGCGCCTCGACCAGCGAAGCCGATTCTTCGGGCGCTTCTTCTTCCTCCAGCTCGACGGCGGGCTGTGGCGCGGGCGGTGTCGGCGGAGCGACGGGGCGCGGTGGGGCAGCCGTCGTCAGGCGCACCCGCGCCTGTCGCGCGCCAATGCCCAGCAGACCCCGGCTGGGTTCTTCGAGAATCTCCACGATCACGCTTTCGCGGGCGACGCCCAGTTGCTGCAAACCCTGTTCAATGGCGGACTCGATATCCGGCGCAGTAGTCTCTACGGAGCGCGTTTCGCTCATGGTGATCCCTATCCTTTCGCCTTTCCTTTGGCACGGGCGCGGCTGGCACGGCTATCGTAGATGCCGCTGCCCTTCTTGCGACCGCCTACCCCACGCTGACGTTTGAGCTTTGGCTCGGAGGCAACCGCGGGCGCGGCAACCGGCGTCACTTCGTGCTTGGGCCGGGGCGCAGGCGCAGACGGCGTGGGCGCAGCAGGGGTGTCGGTCGTCGGGCCGGTGGCGGGCGCTGCTTGTTTGGACTTCCGCCCGATCAGCCGCCCGACGTTGATGTTGAGCCGCCCCGTCAGCCCATACTGCCCGATGCCGATCAGGTTGGAGGCGATGAAGTAGATTGACAGTCCCGAAGCAAATGAGAGCGAGAAGAAACCAAACATCAGCGGCATGATCAGCATCATCTGTCGGCTGATCTGCGCCGTCTGGTCGGCCTGACGGTCGCCCGTGCCACCAGAGGGCGTGGCGGGCATCAGCAATTTCTGCTGCAGCCAGGTAGTGACCACAACCAGGATCGGCAGGATGTAGAGCGGATCGGGCACAGCCAGGTTGAGCCACAGGAATTTATTGCTCAGCGGCACCTGCGACGACAGAGCCGGCACCCACAGGCGGTTGGCCAGATCGAGCAACTGAGTGGGCGTGGCGGCCAGCGTGGCGACAATGGCACGGTAGAGCGCCAGCATGATCGGTAGCTGAATGAGCAGCGGCAGGCAACCGGCCAGAGGATTCACGCCATGTTTGCGGTAGAGTTCCCATTGCTCCTGGGCCAGCCGTTCGCGGTCGTTCTTGTATTTCTCCTGCAGCTTCTTCAGTTCTGGCTGCAATTCCTGCATGGCCTTGGTGGAACGCTGCTGTTTGATGGTCAGCGGGTAGGTAGCCACGCGGATCAGAATGGTGAAGACCACGATGGCCAGCACCACGTTCCCGCCCAGAATCTGGTACAGGAACAGCAGGATGGTGATGAAAGGGTTGATGATGATATCGAGCATGAAGCTGTGCCTTTGTCTCGCGCCGTGCCAGCGCCGGGTCTAGTCCGAATATGTCCAGGCTTCTTCGCCGGTCTCGGCGTTCAGGGCGACGACCAGCCGATCGTTATCCATCGTGCTGACGACAACCAGGTCAGCGGCACCATCGTCCGCGCCGGGTACAAAGACCAGGTCGGCCAGCACTTCGCCTTTCACATCCCTGTCCCAGCCAACTGCGCCACTCTCTTTGTTCACCGCATAGAGATGATGATCTTTGGAGGCCACGATCACCAACCCGTCGGTGAGGATGGGCGTGGCGCGGATGCCGTCTTCGGCCAACGGTTTCTTCCATACCTGCTGGAAGGTCCCGTCTGCATCCAGGCGCACCGCATAGAGCGCGCCGGACAGGTCGCCAAAATAGAGCGTGCCGCTGTCCGCGTCGAAGGCCGGACTACCCCACAGCCAGCCGTCCGTCTCGAAGCGATCCACAATCGCCCCATCTACCAGGCTGACAGCCACCAGTTCGGAGGCAAACGTGCCCACATAGAGCACCTGACGCCCCGCATCATAGACCGGCGTGCCGGGCGCTGCGCCGCCTACGTTCCTGCGCCATAGCTCTTTGCCCGTCTCAGCATCCAGGGCATACAGATGATGATCCAGCGAGACGACATAGACCACCGGCCCTGTGCGGTCTTCGGATGGGTCTTCGGGCAGGTAGAGCGGGCGCGACCATACGCCGTGACCAGTGCGGAACGTCCACATTTCCGCACCGTTCTGCCGCGAGACCGCCACCACATTGCGGCTGCCCAGGCCGAAGTATACCTTGTCTGAGTCTACCGCAACGCTGCCGATGACGCGATCTTTCGGAGTGATTTCCAGAAGGCCGAGGATGGCCTGTTTGCCGGGTGTATAGCGCCACAATACCGTACCGTCGCTGTTGATGGCGTGCAGACGCCCGTTGTAGTCGCCCACGTAGATCACACCGTCGGCTATCGCAGGCGGTGCGTAGAAGGCCGCGTCGCCGTTCTTGTATTCCCACAGGACGGCCCCGCTGGTCGGGTTGAGGGCCACCACATGTTTGCCGTTGGCGACATAGATCGCGCTGGCCTGGGAATCGGTCGCCAGGCCCGCCCAGCTTTCGCTGGTGGGGCCACCGCAGGCCGCCAGAGCCAGCGTGACCAGCAACAACACGCTCATCACCAGGGCCGAGGGTCTAGAGAGGAAAACGCGCGACGTATTCAAAGGAACTCCTTGGGAATGCTCAGCCAGCCTCGTTTGGTTTCAGGGCACGGGATCGTGGCCGCCTGGACTGAAAGGATGGCAGCGCCCGATGCGCTTCAGGCCCAGCCAACTGCCCTTCAGCAGGCCATAGCGGGCGATGGCTTCGTAGGTGTAGTGCGAGCAACTGGGATCGTAGCGGCAGCTTGGCGGCAGCAGGCGCGAGAAGGTGAGCTGATAGAGTCGGATGAGGGCCAGTCCCACGTACTTCATGACGGCAAATCCTCTGCTGACGACTGCCACAGCCCTGCATTCTGTAACAGGGTGTGCACTGCCTGGCGCACCGCCTGGAAAGACTGCCCGACGATGGCCGGGCGCGCGATAAAGGCGATGTCGTAGCCCTGGCGCAGGTGTGCGTGCGCCTCGCGCACAATCTCGCGCAGAATGCGCCGGATATAGTTGCGCACTACCGCCCTGCCCAGGCTCTTGCCGGCGACAAACCCGTAACGATTGTGGGGCAACTCGTTCGGCGTGATGCTCACGATCACCCAAGGGTGTCGCCAGGCGCGCCCTTGCTGGCGCAAACGGGCGAAGTCCTGCTTCCGGCGCAGGCGCAGATGGCGCTGCATGGTCGGACGCAGGGCCTAACGCGCCTTCCAGTTGATGCGCTTGACGTGATTGTTCATCTTGGGCGTCAACACGTGACGGCCCTTGGCGCGACGCGCCTTCAGCACCTGGCGTCCATCCTTGGTGCGCATACGTTGACGGAAGCCGTGTACACGCAGCCGACGACGAATCTTGGGTTGGTAGGTACGCTTGGGCATGGATGACCTCTTTCAAAAAACGCGCTTGAGGCGCGCTTTCCAACCGTCAACACTCGCGTAAAAGCCGCAGCAGGGCTGCAGCGTGCGAAGGGCAAGTATAGCGCATGGGCAGAGGCAGGTCAAGCGCGAACCCTTCTTGTAAGCGGCCTGGTAGCACCCTCTTGCGGCGTGTACCCCCTGTCCCCGGTCTATACCCTCCTTCGGGGGAGAAGACTGTCCTTAACCTTACCTCACCCCCGCTCGGCGCTGACGCGCCTCGCTGCTCCCTCTCCGACGCAGAGAGGGGGCCAGCCGAGCGCAGCGAGGCCGGGGGTGAGGTAAACCAGGAGGCAAAACTTTGTCGCCCTCTTCTGCGCCCTCTGCAGTTCAAAATGACTGCTCCCAGAAGCGAATGCGCCATAGCTCACGGACTCGGCTGATGGGCCGCCAGCG
>FWPU01007179.1_pt1 | contig 20891 bp, 22 predicted proteins | sample 2228361 | NCBI WGS metagenome assembly FWPU01 (sample SAMEA103939777, study PRJEB20133) | metagenome
CGGGCACGCCCCGCGGGCGGCGGCCCCGCGCGGCGCCGCCGTGGCGCCCTCCGGGTAGGCGCCGCCGTGCCCCGCTACGAGGTCATCGGGCTCGAGGGCATCGGCGAGGTCCGGCCGGGCGACGACCTGGCCGTCGCCATCGAGCAGGCGTGCGCGCGCCAGGGCGAGGCCCTGCGGGGCGGCGACATCCTGGTCGTGAGCCAGAAGATCGTGTCCAAGGCCGAGGGGCGGCTGGTGCGGCTGTCCGATGTCCGGCCCTCGCCGGCCGCGCTGGCCCTGGCGCCCGCGCTCGAGCGCGACGCCCGCCTGGTGGAGGTCATCCTGAGGGAGTCCCGGCGCATCGTGCGGATGGACCGCGGCATCCTCATCGCCGAGACCCGGCACGGCTGGGTCTGCGCCAACGCCGGCGTGGACCAGTCGAACGTCGACCGCGACCAGGTGGCGCTCCTGCCCGAGGACCCCGACCGCTCGGCCCGCGAGCTGCGGGAGCGCCTGCGGGGGCGGAGCGGCGCCGAGGTCGCGGTGATCGTCGCCGACACCTTCGGGCGCCCCTGGCGGGAGGGCCTCACCAACGTCGCCATCGGGGTGAGCGGCGTGGCGCCGCTCCTGAGCTACCTGGGCCAGCGGGACCCGGCCGGCCGCGAGCTCCAGGCCACGATCCTGGCGGTCGCGGACGAGGTGGCGGCGGCCGCGGAGCTGGTGATGGGCAAGCTCCGCCGGATCCCGGTGGCCATCGTGCGGGGGCTGGACCTGGCGCCGGGCGAGCAGGGCTCCAAGCCGCTCCTGCGCGATGTCGCGCGCGATCTCTTCCGGTAGCATGCGGGCGTCATGACGATCGCGATCCTGGGAGGAACCGGCAAGGAAGGCTTCGGGCTGGGCCTGCGCTGGGCCCGCGCCGGGCGCGCCGTGGTGATCGGCTCCCGCGACGCGGCGCGGGCCCGGGCCAAGGCGGCCGAGCTGGCCGCCGCCGCCCCCGGCGCCAGCGTGGATGGCGCCACCAACGCCGAGGCCGCGGCGCGCGGAGAGATCGTCGTCGTCGCCCTGCCGGCCGAGGGCCTCGACGTCACGCTGCCGGCGCTGGCCGGGGCCTGCCGCGACAAGGTGGTCGTCAGCACCGTGGTGTCCCTCTCCTTCGGGGGGCCGCGGCTGTTCACGCCGCCGGCCATCGGCTCCTCGGCCGAGCAGGTCCAGGCCCTGCTGCCCGGGGCCCGGGTGGTCGCCGCCTTCCACCACATCGCGGCGGCCGAGCTGGCGGCGGCCGAGCACCCCATCGATTGCGACCTGCTGATGTGCGGCGACGACGCGGCGGCCAAGCAGGCGGTGGGCGACCTGGGCGCCGCGCTCGGCCTTCGGGCCATCGACGTCGGCCGGCTCGGCAACGCCGGCCCGCTGGAGGGGATCACCGCGGTCCTGGCCACCATCAACCGCCGCTACAAGATCAAGAACGCCGGCATCCGCATCACGGGCTTGTAGCCGCCCGGGCGCCCCGGAGCAGGACAGGAGTCCGGCGCGGGTCGTGGGACGTACGCGCAACGCGTCCGATCGCCCGCGCGCCCGGATCGCGGCGGGGCATGGGCGGGCGCCAGCCCGGGCGCCCCGGAGCAGGACAGGAGTCCGGCGCGGGTCGTGGGACGCACGCGCAACGCGTCCGATCGACCGCGAGCCCGGATCGCGGCGGGGCATGGGCGGGCGCCAGCCCGGGCGCCCATGCCCTGTAAAAGGAGACCGACATGGCCGAGGGCGTCGTCGTCACCCACACCCGCCTGACCGAGTTCATCGTCGCCGTCCTCACGGCCATGAAGATGCCGCCGCGCCCGGCCGAGCTGACCGCCGCCCTGATGGTCCGCACCGACCTGCGGGGCGTGGACTCGCACGGGATCGACATGCTGCCGCGCTACCACGAGTGGTGGCAGGGCGGGTACGTGGCCATGGACGCCGAGCCGGTGGTGGTGCGTGACGAGCTGGCCACCGCGCTCCTGGACGGCCGGAAGGGACTCGGACACTACGTCTCCGCGCTGGCCATGGAGCGGGCGGTGGCCAAGGCGCGGGCCTACGGCATCGGCATCGTGACCGTCCGCAACTCCAACCATTACGGGGCGGCCGCCAACTACTCGATGATGGCCCTGCCCCACGACATGATCGGGATCAGCACGACGAACTCCGCGTACCTGGCCATGGTGCCGACGTTCGGGCGGCGGGCGATGCTCTCCACGAACCCGCTGTCCTTCGCCGCCCCGGCCGGCCGGCACGCGCCGTTCGTCCTCGACATGGCGACCACGACCGTGGCCGTGGGCAAGATCCGCCTGGCCACGCGGTGGCAGCGCCCCATCCCGCCCGGCTGGGCCCTGGACGACACCGGCGCCCCCACGACGGACCCCTTCGTGGCCATGCAGCACCGCCTGCTCTCGCCGCTCGGCGGCAGCCGGGAACAGGGCGGGCACAAGGGCTACGGGCTGGGCGTGATGGTGGATATCCTGTCCGGCGTGCTGCCCGGGGCGGTGTACGGCGACGTCTTCTGGCGCCGGGGCGGCGTCGAGCGCCGCACCCACGACGTCGGGCACTGCTTCGTGGCCATCGATCCCGCCCGCTTCCGCCCGCTGGAGGACTTCAAGCGCGACATGGACGACATGTTCGAGGCGCTCAAGGCCTCGCCCACGGCCGAGGGCCACGACCGCATCTACGTGGCGGGGGAACCCGAGGCGGAGTGCGAGGCGCGCCGCCGCCGGGAGGGCATCCCCCTCTCGCCCGTGCTGCTCGAGCAGGTCAACGCGATCGCGAGGACGCTGGGGGTGGCGCCGCTGGCCTGAGCCGGCTACCCGGCCGGCCGGCGCACGACCGCCCAGCCGATGCGGCGCAGGTCGTTCGAGATGTCGTGAGCCCGCCGCGGCCCGCGCCGCCGCTCCTCGGTCACCGGGAGGCTGTCCCGCCGCCGGTCGCCGCGGCGGCGGTCGAGCACGATCTCCACGCTGTCCTCGTCGGCGAACGACTGCCGCAGGTACTCGTAGAGCCGCGTCTCGTTGTCCGCCACCACGAACAGCAACCGTCCGCGCGCCACCGCTCGCTCCTGTCCCCGGGGATCGGCGCCCGGCCGGCCGGGCCCGGCGATGACGCTAGTCCGGCTCGACCGGCGCCGTCAAGGCGCCGCTCGCCTCAGTGCGAGAGCGGACAGATCACATGTCAAAACCAAGCGGACATTTCACTTGTCAACAACAGGCGCCGCTCGCCTCAGGCCCGGGACACCGCCAGGCCCAGGTAGGCGACGGCCGCGCCCAGGAGCAGCGCCAGGCGGTCCAGCCAGGCGATGGCGGACAGCGCCGGCCCGGGGTCGTCGCCGGCCGCCACCGCCCGGCGCAGCCGCGCCAGCTGGGCGAAGTCGCGCTGCGCGGCCACCGGCAGCAGCACCAGCACCAGGGCGAGCTTGCCGGCCAGGAGCTCCGCGGCCCCGCTCCGCATCGCCTGCTCGAGGGAGCCCAGCGTGGTGACGTTGTAGAGGCCGGTCAGGACGACCAGCCCCAGGGCCGTCCAGGCCGCCGGCCGGGCCCGGGCCGCCGCCTCGGCGAAGGGCCCCGGCTGGCCGCCGCGCGCCAGCGGGAACAGCACGTGCGCCTGGTAGAGCAGGCCGCCCATCCACACCGCCACGCCCAGCACGTGCAGCCAGACCGCGAGCAGCGCCATCGCGACCGGTCAGCCGCGAGCCCCGACCTCCGGCGACAGCAGGGCCGCCAGCGCCGCCGCCGGGTCGGAGAAGTCGGGGAACAGCAGGTCCGGGGCGCAGGCCGCCAGCTCCTCGCCGCTGTGGAAGCCGGTGGCCACGGCGACCGCCCGGGCGCCGCACGCGCGGGCGCAATCCACGTCCAGCGGCGTGTCCCCGATGATCGTGACCCGCCCGGCCGGGACGTCGTGACCGATCAGGGCCCGGGCCCGCCGGCGCGCGACGCCGGGCAGCCGGCGGCGATCGGGATCGTCGGACCCGAAGGCGCCGACGCGGAAGAGCGGCCACAAACCGGTGGGCGCGAGCTTCAGGCGAGCCCCGGCCTCGATGTTGCCGGTCAGGAGCCCGACCACGGCGCCCGGGTGGGCGGCCAGCGACCGCACGATCTCGGGCACGCCGGGCAGGACCTGCACCCGGTGGCCGCCGTCGATCAGCGCGCCCAGCGCCCGCTCGTAGGCGGCATAGAAGGCGGGCTCCCGCCCGGCGATGGCCGCCTCGCTCAGGCCCGCGGCGCCCATCAGCTCGCGGAGGATGCAGGGGTCGGTCTTGCCCCGGAAGTCGCAGGTCTCGAGAGGACCCGTGCGCCCGAACACCTCCAGGAGCGCCCGGCGCATGGCCTCGCGCCCGGCGCCGCGGGCCGTGACCAGCGTGCCGTCGACGTCGAACAGGAACAGGCGGAAGCCGCCGGCCGCGCTCACGACGCCAGGCGGCGCAGCCGCTCGACGACGCCCGGCAGCACCTCGAGCACGAAGTCGATCTCGGCCGCCGTGGTCCAGCGCCCCAGCGTGAAGCAGAGCGAGCTCTCGGCCGCCTCCCGGTCGCAGCCGATGGCGCGCAGGACGTGGGAGGGCTCGCCGGTCAGCGCGCTGCACGCCGAGCCCGACGAGACGGCCACCCCGCGCAGGTCGAGCTCCAGGAGGACGCTGTCGGCCTTGACGCCCGGCACCACGGCGCTCACGTGGTGCGGCAGGCGCTCGGCGCCCAGCGGCCCCGTGATCCGCGCCCCGGCACGCCGGCCAGCAGGCGGTCACGCAGGCGCGCCAGCCGGGCGGCCTCCGCGGCCAGCTCGGACCGGGCCAGCTCCGCCGCCACCCCCATGCCGACGATCGCCGGCAGGTTCTCGGTCCCCGAGCGGTAGCCGCGCTCCTGTCCCCCGCCGAGGATGAGAGGGGCCAGGGCCACGTCGGGGCGCACCCACAGCGCCCCGGCTCCGGGCGGCCCGTAGAGATCGTTCGAGGAGAGCGTGAGCAGGTCGATGCCCAGCTCGTCCACCGCCAGCGGCACCCGCCCGGCCGCGTGCACGGCGTCCACGTGGAAGGGGATGCCGCGGGCGCGGGTCAGGCGTCCGATCTCCCGCAGCGGCTGCAGCGCCCCGATCTCGCCGTTGGCGGCCATGATCGAGACCAGCGCGGTGTCGGCGCGGATGGCCTCGGCCACCCGGGCCGGCTCCACCCGGCCGTCCGGCCGGACCGCGACATAGGTGACGCCGACGCCCTGCCGCTCGAGATCGCGGCAGGCGTTGATGACCGAGATGTGCTCGATGGCGGACGTGACCAGGTGGCGCCGCGACGTCCGGCGCATCACGCCCTTGATGGCCAGGTTGTTGGCCTCGGTGGCGCCCGAGGTGAAGATCACGCCGCTCGGCGCGCCGCCGAAGAGCCGGGCCAGCTTGGTGCGGGCGGCGTCCAGGGAGGCGCGGGCCTCCAGCCCCAGCGAGTGGGGAGCGGCCGGGTTGCCCACGCCCCCCTCGAAGAACGGGCGCATCACGGCCACCACCCGGGGGTCGACGGGCGCGAAGCCTGCGTAGTCGAGGTAGACCCTGGCCGGCGCCGCCGGCCGGCTACCGGGTCTTTCGGAGGAGAAACCGGAAGACCGTGCCATGCTTGTCGACCGCCAGCAGCTCGTGACCGGTGCGGGCGGCCCAGCTCCGGACGTCGGCCTCGGAGGCCGGATCGTCCGACAGCATCTCGAGGGTCTGCCCCGGCGCCAGGGCCTGCAGGGCCTCCCGCGCGCGGAGGACCGGCATCGGGCAGAAGAGCCCGACGCAGTCGATCTTCCGGTCCGGGACGACGGCGGTCACCCGCGGAAATTCTGACATTGACACGAGAGCGCGGCAACCAGAATAATCCTTGATATATGCCGGGAGCAGCCTCGTCCGAGGTATCCCACGCGGGGCAGCGCCTCCGGCGGCGCGTGCTGCTCGCCCTGGCGCTCTCGGGCGTGCTTCCCCTCACCGTGCTGGTGTACGTGAGCCACGTCTACGTGCTCCCGGCCGCGAACCGCGTCGGCCCCGAGCAGCTCCTCTCGCTCCAGGTCCTCCTGTTCTTCACCCTGCTGGCCATGGTGGCCGGCGGCTACATCATCTGGGACCTGGGGCGGACGGTGGCGCAGATCGGCCGGATGCTGGCCGACGAGGCGCGCCTGTCGAATCTCGAGCACCGCAAGGACGAGGTCGGCACGCTCATGCAGTCCTTCAGCAAGATGCTGGAGACGATCGAGCAGCAGGCGGCCGAGATCAACAGCTTCGCCGCCCGCCTCGACGCCGCGTACAAGGAGCTGGAGTCCACGAACGCCCGCCTGCAGGAGACCTCGTTCAAGGACGAGGTGACGGGCCTCTACAACCGCCGCTTCTTCTCCATCCGGCTGGACGAGGAGATGCAGCGGCACCGCCGCTTCAACCACCCGGTGTCCATCGTGCTCCTGGACCTCGACGGCTTCAAGGCCGTCAACGACGAGCTGGGGCACGCCGTCGGCGACGGGACGCTCCGCGACGTGGCGCAGATCCTCATGAAGCAGTCGCGGGGGATCAACGTGGTGGCGCGGTACGGCGGCGACGAGTTCGCCATCCTCCTCGTCGAGACGTCCCTGGCCGGGGCGCGGCTCTACGCCGACCGCATCCGGCAGGTGATCTCCACCTACTCCTTCTCGCACGGCAAGCCGCTCACGGCCAGCTTCGGCGTGGCCAGCCTCCCCGACGAGAGCATCACGACCTCGGAGGACCTGATCCGCGCCGCCGACGACGCCCTCTACGCCGCCAAGCGGGCCGGCAAGAACCAGGTGGTGGGGACGGCGGCCCCGGAGACGCCGTCCTGAGCGTCGAGCCCCGGCGGGTCCTGGTGGTCGACGACGACGCCCAGGTGCGGGACGTCCTGCACCACATCTTCCTGTCGGTCGGCTACGACTGCCTCCTGGCGGCCGACGGCCGGGAGGCCCTGGCCCGCTTCGAGGCCGTCCGCCCGCCGCTGACGGTGACCGACCTCAAGATGCCGGTCATGGACGGCATCAGCCTCCTGGGCGCCCTCCGGGAGCGCGACCAGGACGCCGCCGTGATCGTGCTCACCGGCGCGCCGGACATCAAGACCGCCATCGACAGCCTGCGCCTGGGCGCCGCCGACTTCATCCTGAAGCCGGTGAACGTCGAGGAGCTGCTGATCGCGGCCGAGCGGGCCCTGGAGCGCCGCCAGCTCCTCATCGAGCGCCGCCAGCACCACGAGCTCCTGGAGCGGCGCGTCCAGGAGGCCACCCAGAACCTGCAGGTGGCCTACCGGGAGCTGCAGGAGACCTACCGGGCGACGCTGGAGACCCTGGGGGCGGCCCTGGACTCGCGCGACGTGGGCACGGAGGCCCACTCCCGGCGGGTGCACGGTTACGCCCTGGCCACCGCCCGCGAGTACGGGCTGTCGGAGGCCGAGCTGACCGACCTCGCCCACGGGGTGCTCCTGCACGACATCGGCAAGATCGGCATCCCCGACGCCATCCTGCTCAAGCCCGGGCCCCTCAGCCGCGAGGAGTGGGCGATCATGCGGCGCCACCCGGAGATCGGCAAGCGCCTGATCGAGAACATCCCCTTCCTGAAGGGCGCGGTGCCGGTGGTGTACTGCCACCACGAGCGGTGGGACGGCACCGGCTACCCCCAGGGCCTCAAGGGCGAGGAGATCCCGGTCGGCGCCCGCATCTTCGCGGTCGTGGACGCCTTCGACGCCATGACCTTCGACCGCCCCTACTCGAAGGCCATCGCCTTCGAGGCGGCCCGCGCCGAGATCCGGCGCTGCGCCGGCACCCACTTCGATCCCCGGGTGGTGGAGGCCTTCCTGCGCGTGCCGGAGGGCGTGCTGGCCGAGATCCGCCGCAAGAGCGTCGAGCCCTGAGGCCTCAGGCCGCCGCCCGGAGGCCGAGCACGCTGAAGGTCGGCACCGGGCGGCGGAAGCCCTTCAGCGCGAGCTGGCCCACCGGCTCGGCCTCGACCAGCTCCTCCACCGTCGCCAGCACCCGCTGGGAGACCAGGATCTGCCCCGGCCCGGCCTCGCTGCACAGGCGCGCGGCCAGGTTGGTGACGGTGCCGATCGCCGCGTAGTCCCAGCGCCCCTCGAACCCGATGGCGCCCAGGGTGGCGTAGCCCTGGGCGATGCCCACCCCGAAGTCCAGCTCGAAGCCGAGCTTGCGCCAGCGGCCCAGCAGCTCGGCCACACGGTCCCGCATGGCCACGGCCATGCGCACGGCGCGGGCCGCCGGATCGGGCACCGGCGCCGGGTCGTTGAAGAAGATCATCATCCCGTCGCCCGTGAAGCGCTCCAGCGTGCCCTCGTGGGCCAGGATCAGCCGTCCCATCTCCTCGTGATACTCGCGCAGGACGGCCATGACCTCCTCGGGCTCGGCCGTCTCGGCGAAGCCGGTGAAGCCCCGCAGGTCCACGAACACCACCGTGATCTCCCGGCGGTGGCTCCTGAGCGGATCCTCGGCGCCCCCGGCCACGATGGCCTCGGCCAGCGGCGGCGAGAAGAAGCGCTTGAGCCGGCCCAGGCGCTCCAGCTGGGCCACCTGCTCCGTCACCCGGCGCTCCAGGGTGCGGTTCAGCTCCGCCAGCTCGTCCCACAGGGTCTTGATCCGGAGCAGCGAGCGGACGCGGGCCAGCAGCTCGGGCTGGTTGATGGGCTTGGTCAGGAAGTCGTCCGCCCCCGCCTCGATGCCGCGCAGGCGCTCCTGGGCCGGGTCGAGCGCGGTGACCATGACCACGGGCAGCACGGCCGTGGCCGGGTTGGCGCGGATCTTCGCGCACACCTCGTAGCCGGTCATGCCCGGCATCATCACGTCGAGCAGGACCAGGTCGGGCCGCTCGCGGTCGACGGCGTCCAGGGCCTCGGGCCCGCTGGCCGCCGTCACCACCCGGTAGCCCCGGGCGCCCAGGACGTCGGCCAGGAGCCGGACGTTGGCGGGCACGTCGTCGACCACCAGGATCGCGGCCGGCCGCGTCATGGCCGGGCGGGCAGGATCGCCTGCACGGCGGCCAGGAAGTCCTTCACGTTGATGGGCTTGGTCTGGTAGGCGTCGAAGCCGGCCGCCATGATCTTCTGGCGGTCGTGCGTCATGGCCGACGCCGTCACGGCGATGACCGGGATGCCGCGCGTGGCCTCGTCGGCCCGCAGCCGGCCCAGAGCCTCGATCCCGCTGATCCCCGGCAGCTGGATGTCCATGAGCACGAGGTCCGGCCGCAGCTGCCGGGCCAGCCGCACCGCCTCCTCGCCCGTCTCGGCCTCGGCCACCCGGTACCCGCGGAGGCCGAGGATGTCCCGCACCAGCTTGCGGTTCCGCTCGTTGTCCTCGACGATCAGGATCAGCGGGCCGGCCATGAACGCTCCGGGAGCCGGACGGTGAACGTCGAGCCCCGCCCGGGGGCGCTCTTCACGGCGATGGTGCCGCCGTGCAGCTCGACGAACTTCCGGGTCAGGGTCAACCCCAGGCCCGTGCCCTCCCGGCGACCGGCATGATCGGTGCCGGCCTGGCGGAACTCCTCGAAGATCAGCTCCTGGTCCTCCTCGGCGATGCCGATGCCGGTATCGCTCACGGCCACCTCCACCGCCCCGTCGACCTGCATGGCCCGCACCGCGACCCGGCCCCCGGCCGGGGTGAACTTCACGGCGTTCGTGAGCAAGTTCAGGAGAATCTGCTTGAACTTGCGCTCGTCGCCGGCGAACGGTCCCAGGCGCCTGTCCACCTCCACGTCCAGGGCGATGCCGTGGTTCTGGGCGCGCGTGCGCACGAGGGTCACCGCGTTGTCGATGGCCAGCGGCAGGCTGAACTGGCTGATCTCCAGCTCCATCCGGCCGGCCTCGACCTTGGACAGGTCCAGGATGTCGTTGATGAGCGAGAGCAGGTGCCGGCCGGAGTCGTGGATGTCGTGCAGGTACTCCATCTGCTTGTCGTTCAGCTCGCCGAACATCCGCTCCAGCAGGACCTCCGAGAAGCCGATGACGGCGTTCAGCGGCGTCCTGAGCTCGTGCGACATGTTGGCCAGGAACTCCGACTTGTGCCGGTTGGCGATCTCCAGCTGAGCCGTCTTGGCCTCCAGCTCGCGGAACAGCCGGGCGTTCTGGATGGCCACGTGCGACTGGCTGCTCAGGGTCGTGAGCAGCCGGATCACCCGCTCGTCGAAGGACCCGGGAGCCCGCCGGAAGAGCACGAGGCCGCGCGTGATGTCCCCGCCCCCCATCGGGACGGCCAGCAGGGACCGGAACCCCTCCTGCCGCGTCATCCGGCGGAAGAGGATCTCCTCTTCCCCCGTCAGGTCGGGGATCTCGACCGGCTCGCCGCTGTCGATGGCGCGCCGGATGAGACCCCGGCGCGGGTCGACCACCGTCGTCTGCACGGCCTCGACGTAGGCGCCGCCGAGGCCGTGGCTGCCGGCGACCTGGAGCACGCCCCGGCCCGGGTCGAACTCGAAGATGCCGCAGGCGTCGGCGCCCGACAGGTTGACCGCATGGCGGGCCACCGTGTCGAGGACCCGCCGGAGGTCCAGCGACGAGCTGACAGCCTGGCTCACCTCGCTCAGCGCCCGCAGCTCCTCGACCGTCCGCCCCAGCTCCCGGGTGCGCGCTTGCAGCTCGGCGAAGAGGCGCACGTTCTCGATGGCGATCACGGCCTGGTCGGCGAAGGTCTGGACCAGAGCGATCTGCGCATCGCTGAAAGGGCGAACCTCGCCCCGGCGGATCGCGATGGCCCCGACCGCCGCGCCTTCCCGCAGCAGCGGGATGGCCAGGTTCGTCCGGTGCCCGCCGCGCTGCTGGTACAGCTTCCCCAGCGGGAACTCCTCGTCCGGTTCCGCCGCCAGGTCGTGGACGTGGACGGGCCGCCGCTCGACGACGGCGCGGCCGGTCACGGACCCGCGGCTGATCGGGATCCCCTCCTCGGGCCACCAGCGGGCCATGGTCCCGTGCGAGGCGACGACCTTCAGCACCTCCCCCTCCACCAGGGCGATGGAGACGTCCCGGGCGTCGCACAGCCGGCTCGTGTTGTCCGCCACGGCCTGGAGGACGGGCCCGATGTCGGTCGGCGAGCTGGAGATGACGCGCAGGATCTCGGCCGTCGCCGTCTGCTGCTCCAGGGCCTCCCGCAGCTCGCGGGTGCGCTCCTCGACCGTCCGCTCCAGGCCGGCGTAGGACTCCTGGAGCCGGGCGGCCATGCGGTTGAACTCGCCGGCCAGCGCCTCCAGCTCGTCCCCCGTCTGCACCGCGATCCGGTGGCCCAGATCGCCGGCCCCGATGCGCGCGGCCCCCGCCTCCAGCGCCCGGATGGGGGTGACCATCCGGCGGGCCAGCACGAGGCTGGCCACCACCGACAGCCCCACCCCGAGCAGCACCAGGATCGCCGTGCGAAGGACGGAGGCCCGGACGGGCTCGAACGCCTCGCTCAGCGGCTGCTCGGCCAGCACCGACCACTCCAGCGAGGGAATGGCCGCCGCCGCCACCAGCACCGGGCGGTCCTGGAGGTCGCGGGCGAACGTGACTTCCTGGCCGCCGTGGGCGGCCCGCACCTGGGGCAGCGCCGACAGGTCGCTCTTCTTGAGCACCAGGCTGATGTCGGGATGCGCGATGAGCTGCCCGTGCCGGTCCACGACGTAGGCGTGGCCGGCCCGGCCGATCTTGATCCGGGAGACGACGTCCCAGATGAACTTGAGGTTCACCTCGGCCACCGTCACGCCGCCGGCGCCGCGCATGGCCACGGACATGTACGGCTCCGACTCCTTGCGGAAATACACGGGGCTGAAGTACGTCTGCCCCGCCGTCGGACGCGTGAACTTCGGGTCGCCGGAGAAGTCGGCCCCGCTACCGACCACGTTCATGGCCAGGCGCGATACCCTGAGCTGCTCGCGCCCGGCATCGTCCAGCGCGCTCAGCTCGGTGATGGCCGGGACCTGGCGCATGAGCCGCCAGAAGTCGATCTGCCGCTGCTCGAGGGCGGCCCGGCCGGTGGCCACCTGGGGATGCGTCGTCCAGCCCAGCTGGCGCTCGATCTCCGTGACGAACTGCTCGATCTGACCGGCCGCCGCCAGCGCCTTCTCCCGCTGCAGGCGGACCAGGGCGTCGCGGTTCTCGACGTAGGAGAAGAAGATCTCCAGCGCGCCGCTCGCCAGCAGGGCGCCGCTGACGAGGGTGGCGAACAGCACGACGTACTTGCGGAGGAGCCCCCGCCGCCCGGAGGTCGGCCCCATCACGCCCTCACTGTCCGCCGGCCTTCCCACCGCATCGCGCTCCATCGATCGGCGCCGTCCTGGTCATCCCGCAGGCGTCCGGCGGGACGGCCCTCACGATAGCAGAGCGGGCGGACGGCGAGGCGACCGCATTTTTTTCTCCGCCGCCCGGGCCCGCGCCCGATATATTGGGCCCGGATGGCCGGGAGTCCCCGGCGCGTGGGGTATGAGGCTCTTCCTCGTGTCCGTCCTGCTGCTGCTCGTGGGCGCCGAGCGCCTGCTCAGCGCCTACTTCCTGCGCGGTCTCGGCGTGGAGCTCTCGACTCGCCTGTTCGCCGCCTACATGGGGCTCGGGGGCGGGCTGATGCTGCTCACGCTGGCCTGCCTGTCCCGGCTGGCGACGCGGCGGCACTGAGCCCGGCGAGCCGGGCGCGCGGTCACAGGGCCGCGCGGATCACCAGCCACAACCCCAGCGCGCCGAGGAACCCGAGCACCGCCCGGTTGAACGTCGCCGGCTGCAGGCGATCCTGCACGGCCAGCCCCAGCCGGAAGCCGCCCAGCCCCAGCCCGGTGAGCGCCAGCGACCAGGCCAGGATCGGCCAGGTCATCAGCCCGAAGTAGGTCACCGTCCCGAGCTGGATGATCTTGAAGCTCACGAACGTGAAGGCCACCGAGCGGATGAACTCCGCCTTGTCCATCCGCAGCGAGTAGAAGTAGATGACCAGCGGGAGGCCGGGCACGTTGGCCAGCCCCCCCAGCACCCCGGCCACCAGGCCGACCGGCGGCGCCAGCCAGGGACTCCAGGCCCGGGGAACCCGGGGCTGCAGGCGCGTGGTGTTGATGCCGACGAAGGTCAGCACGACGAGGCCCATCGCCAGCACGGCGACCCGCGGCGGCAGCACCATCAGGAGCCGGGTGCCGAGCACCGTCCCCACCACGCCGGAGGCCAGCAGCACCGCCATGCCCCGGGCCGTGGCCAGGACGCCGCCGCGCCGGACGACCTGCACGCCGTCCATGACCAGGTTGGGGATGATGAGCACGGGCACGGCCACCTTCACGTCCACGACCAGGGCCAGCAGCGGCGTGGCCAGGGCCGGAAAGCCGAACCCGATGGCGCCCTTGACGAACGCCGCGGCCAGGACGCCGGCGGCGCCGAGGATCAGCGGGCCAGCGCCGACCAGAGGACCTCGGCGGGATGCCGGGCGCGCCGGCCGGTGAGGTGCTCGATCTGCTGGCGACACGACATGCCCGGCGCGACGATCTCCGTGTCGGCGTCGGCCTCGCGGACGGCCGGCGCCAGGCGCCGGTTCCCGAGCCACACCGACAGGTCGTAGTGCTCGCGCTCGAAGCCGAAGGAGCCGGCCATGCCGCAGCAGCCGGAGTCCACCTCGGTCACCTCGAAGCCGGCCCAGCGGAGCGCCTGCACGGTGGGACCGGTGCCGGCCAGCGCCTTCTGGTGGCAGTGCCCGTGGAGCAGCGCCCGTCCCCGGCCGGCCGGGAACGGCAGCGCGAGGCCCCGCTGGCGCTCGCGCAGCAGGAACTCCTCCAGGAGGAACGCGCTCCGGGCGACCGCGCGCGCCCGCTCGGTGCGCACGAGATCGACCCACTCGTCGCGCATCGTGAGCAGGCAGGAGGGCTCCAGGCCGACGATGGCGGTCCCCCGCTCGGCGTAGGGGGCCAGCCGCGCCACGTTCCACTCGGCGCTGGCCCGCGCCTCGTCCAGCAGGCCCTTGGAGATGAGGGGCCGGCCGCAGCACCGGCGATCCACGAGCTGCACCCGGTAGCCGGCCGTCTCCAGCAGCCCGACGGCGGCCCGGGCCACCTCGGGGACGTTGTAGGTGGCGAAGGTGTCGTGGAAGAGGACGACATCGCCGCGGGGGGCGGCGGCCGGCGGCTCCCGGCGGGCGAACCAGTCGGTGAACGTCTGCCGGGCCAGGGCCGGCAGCGGCCGGCGGCGGTCGATGCCGGCCACGCGCTCCAGCAGCCAGCGCGTGGCGGGCGAGGCCGTCAGCGCGTTCGCCAGCCCCGGCCACCGCGCGCCCAGCGCGTTCAGGCGCGCGATGTGGCCGAACAGGCGGCTGCGCAGCGGCAGCCCGTGGGCCCGGTGGTAGTGGTAGAGGAACTCGTACTTCAGCTTCGCCATGTCCACGTTGGCCGGGCACTCCGCCTTGCAGCCCTTGCACTCCAGGCAGAGGTCCATCACCTCGTACAGCCGGCGGCCGGTGAACTCCCGGGGGGGCAGGGCGCCGGAGAGCACGGCCCGCAGGGCGTTGGCCCGCCCGCGCGTGGAGTGCTCCTCGTCGCGGGTCGCCATGTAGGAGGGGCACATGGTGCCCTCCAGGCTCTTGCGGCACACGCCGACGCCGTTGCACATCTCCACCGCCGCCGCGAAGCCGCCCTGGCCCGAGAAGTCCAGCCGCGTGGACGGCTCCCACGTCACGTACTGCGGGCCGTAGCGCAGGTGCTCGGTGAGGCCGGGGCTGGCCACGATGTTGCCGGGATTCATGCGGTGGTCGGGGTCGAAGGCCTGCTTGAGCTCCCGGAACGCCTGCATGAGCCGGGGGCCGTACATCCGCTCGAGGAACGGGCTGCGGGCCCGGCCGTCGCCGTGCTCGCTGGAGATGGTGCCGCCGAACTCGGCGACCAGGTCGGCGACCTCGGCGGCGATGGCCCTCACCTGCTCCAGCCCCCGCCGCGTCTTGAGGTTGATCACCGGCCGGATGTGCAGGCAGCCCACCGAGCAGTGCCCGTAGTAGGCGCCCTCGGCGTCGTACCGCGCGAAGATCTCCCGGAACCGGGCCACGAACTTCGGCAGGTGCCGGGGCTCGACGGCGGTGTCCTCGACGAAGGCGATGGGCTTGTGGTCGCCCTTCATGCCCAGCAGCAGGCCCAGGCCCGCCTTGCGCAGCTTCCAGATGGACTGCTGCTCGGCCGGGTCGTAAGCCACGTGGGCGGCGTAGCCGAACCGCTCCCGCTGCCGGCGCGCCTCCAGGGCCTCGACCCTGGCCCGCACCTCGGCCTCGGTCTCCCCGCTGTACTCGACGATCATGATGGCGGCCGGATCGCCCTGGATGAAGCCCATCCGCTGCCGCTGCTCGATGTTGCCCCGGGCCAGGTCGAGGATCATCTTGTCCGTCAGCTCGACGGCGTAGGGCCCCGTCTCCAGGATGGCCTGGGACGACTCCAGCGCCTCCTGCAGGTCGCGGTAGTGGATGACGTCGAGCGCGGTCCGCCGCGGCCGCGGCACCAGGCGCACCCTGGCCTCCACGATGGTGCCCAGCGTTCCCTCGGAGCCCACGATCAGGCGCGCCAGGTTCAGGGGGCGGGGACGGCCGTTGCCGCCGCCGGCCCAGGAATGCGGCCGGATCCCCACGCCCACCAGCTCGTTGAGGTTGTAGCCGCTCACCCGGCGCCACCAGGCCGGGTAGCGGGCGCGGATCTCGTCGGCGTACTCCCGGCGCAGGCGCGCGACCTCCCGGTAGATGCGGCCCTCGGCCCCCGGCGCGCGCGTCTTGCGCTCGAACTCCTCCTCGGTGAGGTCGCCGAAGACCAGGGACGTGCCGTCGGCCAGCAGGACCGTCGCCTCCAGCACGTGGTCCACGGTGAGCCCGTAGGCGATGGAGTGGGCGCCGCCCGAGTTGTTGCCCATCATCCCGCCCAGCGTGGCGCGGTTGGAGGTGGACGTGTCGGGCCCGAAGAGCAGCCCCAGCGGCCGCACGTGGTGGTTCAGCTCGTCCTGGACCAGGCCGGGCTGCACGCGGGCCCAGCCCTCCTCGGCGTTGACCTCGAGGACGGCGTTCATCCAGCGCGAGAAGTCCAGGACCAGCGCGCGGTTGACGGCCTGGCCGGTCAGCGAGGTCCCGCCGCCGCGGGGCAGGAGCGCGACCTGATGGCGGTGAGCCACCTCGACGGCGGCCTGCACGTCGTCCCGGTCGCGCGGGATGACGACCCCCACCGGCTCCACCTGGTACATCGAGGCGTCGGTGGCGTAGAGCAGGCGCGAGGCGGGATCGAAGCGGACCTCGCCCCGGATGACGGCACGGAGCGCCTGCTCGAGGTCCCGCATTCGCCCCATTATACGCGCCGCCGCCGGGGAGCCCGGCGCGGGGTCAGAACCGGCGGGTCACCCAGCGGCCTGCCTGCATGACGCTCAGCCGCCGCCGGTCCTGCAGCACCGCGATGTCCCGGAGCGGGTCGCCGTCCACGACGACCAGGTCGGCCAGCTTGCCCGGCTCCAGGGTGCCGATCCGGCGCCCGGCAGGGCGACGTGCACCAGGCTGTCGGGCTCGATGACGGGCCCGCCGTCCACGCCCGGCCGGCCCGTCCTGTCGATGATCCGCGCGTGCTTCAGACAGGTCCGCATCGCAGTCCCTCCTGCCGGCGGCGGGCCGGGCCGCCATTGTACGGAGCGCGGCCGTCAGCGGCCGGCCGCCTGCTCGTAGAGGACGAGGGCCGCCGCCCCGCGCATGGTGGTCCGCTTGTCGGCGGGCACGATCGCCACCCGGGTGCCGGCCAGCGCGCGGGCGTAGGCGTGCTCGGCGGCGCAGGCCAGGACCCGCGGCTGGAGGGCCGCGTAGGCCTCCGCCACGCCCCCGGTGACGACGACGACCTCGGGGTTGAGGCCGTTGACGATCACGGCCAGCATCGCGCCCAGCGCCCGGCACGCCTCGTCCACCACCGCCGCCGCCACCGCATCGCCCCCGGCGGCCGCCCGGAACACCAGGGGCGCGTCCAGGGCTGCGGGGTCGCCGCCGGCCAGCTGCCGGAGGGCGGAGCCGGGCTCCCGGGCCAGCCGCTCGCGGGCGGCTTCCGCGATGCCCCGGCCGCTGGCGTAGACGGCCAGGCAGCCGCGCCCGCCGCACCAGCACGGCCGGCCGTCGAACTTGACCGGGGCGTGCCCGAGCTCGCCGCCGAATCCGCGGGCGCCCCGCACGAGCCGGCCGTCGAGCACGATGCCGGCGCCGAGGCCGGTCCCCGGAGCCAGCACGACCAGGGAGCGGGCGCCGCGCCCGAGGCCGAAGTAGAACTCGGCCAGCGCCAGCGCGTTGACGTCGTTGTCCACGACGACGGGCACCCCGAAGTGCTCGCGGAGCTGTGCGGCCAGCGGCTGGCCGGCCAGGTCCGGGACGTGATGGGCCTCGGCCCCGATCCGGCCGCTGGCGGGGTCCACGATGCCCGGGACGCCGATGCCGATGCCGCGCACCGTCTCCCCCCGGCCGGCGGCCTCGGCCAGCAGGCCGCCGATCAGGTCCACGATGGTGCGGCGGGCCGTGCCGTGGCCGGCGGCGTGCGTGGGGCGGCTTCGGTCGGCCACCACCTCGCCGGCGTCGGTGATCAGCCCGGCGGCGGTCGTCGTGCCGCCGACGTCCACGCCGAGCAGCAGCGCCACGCCCCTAGAGGTCGCGGAAGCTGCAGAGCCGGATCCCGAGGGCCGCCGCCGCCGCTCGCGCCGCCGGGGTGCCCAGCCCGACCAGCTCCTGCTCGCGCTGCCGGCCGTACCGGCTGAAGCCGAGCGCGTCGTCGTAGCGGCCGGGGTGGGTCATGAACTCGCTCACCCCCGGCGGCAGCGCCCGCAGCCGGCGCAGCGTGGTGCCGAGGGTCCAGCACGCGGCGGGGCCCGACTCGCCGAAGAAGTGATCCGGCGTCCGCAGCCCGGCGCTGCGGGCCCGGGCCCGGGCCGCGGGGTTCTGGCTGCGGACGGGCACCCCGAGCCGCCGGGCCGCGTCCAGGACCACCTCGGTCACCGGCGGGTACAGGCCGACGTGGTGGTGCGTGTCCAGGTGCGTGGGCGTGCGGCCGACGAGCTTCACGAACCGCGCGATCTGCGCCTCGACCTCCGCCGCCACGTCCGCGGGCGTGGCCCGGGCCGCCGCCCGCCGGGGGTCGCGCACGAAGTGGCCGCTGGCGTCCACGAGGGAGCGGCCGCGGGTCAGGGGCCGGCCCAGGGTGAGGTTGACGTGCAGCCCCATCGGCAGGCCGGCGTCGCGCGCCCGCGCCAGCTGCTCGCGATCCACCTCGGCGGTCACCAGGACCGTGGTGCTGGTCACGATGCCGTGGCGGTGCGCCTGGAGGATGCCGGCGCTCACGCCGGGCGTGAGCCCGAAGTCGTCGGCGTTGACGATCAGCCGGCGCGTCATCGCCGGAGCCGCCCCTGGATCAGCAGGCGCTCGACGGTCGCCGGCGTGCCGGGCGGGAGCGTGCCCTCGGCGTCCAGCGCCCGCAGGTGCTCGAGCCGCTCGTAGCCCAGCCGCGGGAAGGGCTGGATCTCGCTGGCCACCACCGACGGCTCGAGCCCGTGCGCCTCCAGCCTGGCCAGGGCCGCCTTCCTGCCCAGGAAGGCGAAGATGGCGAGGAGCAGCCGCCCGCCCGGGTGCAGGTGCGCCGGGGCCCCCGCGATGATGCGGTCGAGGACCGCCCAGCCGTCGGGGCCGCCGTTGTCGGCCGCCGCCGCGGCGTCGCTCCGCGCGCGGTCCGGCGGCGTCGGCATCTGGGGCGGGTTGCTGCAGATCAGGTCGAAGCGCTCCCCCGGCACCGGCCCGTAGCAGTCGCCCAGCCGGGCCTCGACGGCGACGCCGTTGAGCGCGGCGTTCATCCGGATGGCCTCCACCGCCGCCGGCACCACGTCGGTGGCCACCACGCGCGCCCCGGCCCGCGCGGCCACGATGGCGGCCAGCCCCAGGCCGCTGCCGATCTCCAGCACGCGCTCGCCGGGCCGGACGGGCAGGTGACGGCAGAAGAACAGCGAGCCGGCCTTGGGCGGCTGGACCTCGTCGACCACCCGGATCAGGCAGCCGCGCCAGGCGAAGAGCAGGACGCCATCGTCCCCCGCCATGGCCGCCCCCTCAGGAGCGGTCCGGACGCTGCCCGGTGGGCTCGCGCCCGCCGTCCCCCCACACCGTCAGGATGTCGGCATGGGTCTTCGCCGCGTTGGCCCGGATGGCGAAGCTGATCGCCTCCCGCAGCTCCTCCTCGGTGGCCCCGGCCGCCCTGGCACCTGCCAGGTCGCGCCGGGCTCAGTGCGTGTTCCCGACGGCCAGGTTGGCGGCCAGGTAGCAGAGGGCGGCCGTCTTGGCGTCCAGCACGCCCTTGGTGTAGCTCCAGCTCGCGATGACCTTCTGTTCCCGGTCGGCCATGGGCGGCTCCTCGTCGGGCCCGTCCTCAGCGCTCGAGGTACTGGGTGATGGCGATGACACGAGGCCCCTTGAAGAAGAACGACCACCCCAGGGGATAGACCCACGCCTCCGTGGCGTTGCCCTTGAGGTCGGAGGCATACCGGCGCGCGAGCTTCTCGATCTCGGCCGGGTCGGTGGTGACGGCCGTGGGGGGACCGAGCAGGATCGTGACCTGCTCCTTGCTCTGACCCACCGCCGCCCGGCGGTAGAAGCGGAAGGTCGAGACGTCGAGGGAGTTGGCGTCCTCGGGATGCCGGTGCAGGTACTGGGCGATCTGGTGGTCGAGCTGGTCCTCCCAGTAACGCCGCTCGTCGAAGTTCGGCTGGCGGCCGTTCATCTGCATCGAGCGAAAGATGAAGAACTCCTCGGCCGACGGCCCGTGGGTGGTCCGCTGCTCGAGGGGCGGCCGGGAGCAGCCGGCCAGGACCGCCAGGGCGGCGAGCAGCACGACGAGCCGGGGCGTCACGCGCCCCAGCATAGCAGGTCGCGGCCCCCCGACGGTCACATCAGCGCGGACTCCAGCACCACGCCCCGGTCGACGACGCGCGCGGCCTGGGCCAGCAGGCGTCCGGTGGCTCCGGGCACCTCGGGGCTCTCCGCCAGCTGCCGCAGCAGGTCGATCAGCCGTCGCATGGCCCGGATGAGGTCGCCCTCGTGGCCGCCGAACGCCTCCTGCACGATGCCGCTCCAGTCGTCGTCCCCGGAGGCCCAGCGGAACACGGCGGGCATGAATCCGGGATGGACGCTGACCGGCATCGGCAGGTGGCGCGCGCGCTGGGCGGCCGCGACCGCCTCGGCCACCTGCCCGACCTGCTCCAGCCGGCGGCGCAGCTTGGGGCGGGACCGGAGGAAGGCCCGCGCCACCATCGGCTCGCCCGACCGCGCCTCCTCGGTGAGCGCCGAGCAGACGGCCGCGGCCTCGGCCACCGTCAGGTCCGCCAGCAGGCCGCGGTCGACGACCTCGGCCACCAGCAGCTCGTTGTCGTGCCGCAGCCCGGCGATCAGGCGGCCCTTGGGCTCGAGCGCGCGCTCCCGCACGGCGCCGAACTGCTCCAGGACCTCCACCACCCGCAGGAACTCCTGCCAGTAGGCGTTGCGCAGCGTCTCCAGCACCTGGCCCCGGTGCTGCACCCGCGCTTCCAGGCGCTCGACCTCGCGCCAGGCCTCCGAGCAGCGGGCCGTGGCCCCCCAGGGACAGCGGTGACACTCGAGGCTGGCCAGCGCCGCCTCCGGACTCTCGCGCCGCTCCCGGTCCAGCGCCTGCCGCAGGTCCAGCTCCGAGAGCTGCCGGGCCAGGTGCTGGAGCCGGCGCGGCTCGCGGCCGCGGCCGCCGCCGTCCCGGCCGAGATCGCGCGGCACGGTCAGCGGGGGCGTGGACCAGAGGATCTGCTTGATGGCGCCGGCCTTGAGCCGCACCACGGCGCCGTGGGGCAGGAGCGCGTCCACCAGGGCCCGGTGGCCGCGGATGCCGTGCACGCCGAGGATCATGGCCAGGCCGGGCGCGCCGCGCCGGCGGACGACCGCCAGCCGGCCCGGCTCGGCC
>FWPU01005993.1_pt1 | contig 20890 bp, 21 predicted proteins | sample 2228361 | NCBI WGS metagenome assembly FWPU01 (sample SAMEA103939777, study PRJEB20133) | metagenome
GTGCAAGCCCTGCACTCCTTGGCTTACCCTTCTTACCCACTAAACTGAAACAGATACGCTCGCCGGGGCGGTTTGCCCCGCTCAATGGTCTATGGTATACTGCCTTGGGTAAGCCACAGGCTGATATTCTTACTTTTGTGGTGTGAACCGGAAGAAAGGTAGACCTTATGGAGCAACGAGTGGAGGAAGAAGTAGCAGTCGCGCAGGCGCCAGGACCTGTCACCATGAAGTCCCTGCTGGAGGCCGGCGTCCACTTCGGACACCAGAGGCGGCGCTGGAACCCCAAGATGAAGCAGTACATCTTTGCGCAGCGCAACGGCATCCACATCATTGACCTTCAGAAGACCCTCAAGATGCTGGAGCGGGCGTGCAGCTACGTCTTCGATGTCGCCGCAGAGGGGAAGAAGATCCTGATGGTGGGCACCAAGAAGCAGGCCCAGGATACCATCGCTTCCGAGGCCAGGCGCAGCGGCTCTTACTACGTGACCACGCGCTGGCTCGGCGGTACCCTGACCAACTTCAGGACCATCCAGTCGCGCATTGACTACCTGGTGAGACTGGAGACTGCCCAGGCAAAGGGCGAGTTCGGGCGGCTCCCCAAGAAGGAAGCCCTGAAGCTGGAGGAGTCCATCGCCCGCCTGAACAAGTACCTGGGCGGCATCAAGGAGATGACCCAGATGCCCGGTGCGCTGTTCGTCGTGGATATCGGCAAGGAGGCCATCGCCGTATCCGAGGCCAGGCGCATGGGCGTGCCTATTGTGGCCCTGGTGGACTCCGACTGCGACCCTGACCTGGTGGACTACCCCATCCCGGGCAACGACGACGCCATCCGCTCCATAAGGCTCATCACGTCGCGCATTGCCGATGCTATAATCGAGGGTAACAGGAGAAGGACTGCTCTCCTTGAGACGGAGCTGAAGGACGGCGAGCAGGCCGAGGCGCCAGAGGCAGCCATGCCGCCCGCGCCTACCTTTACCCAGTCCGAGTCTCCTGTCAGGACCGAGAGCGCTCCGGCCACCATGGCTCCTCCAGAGCCTTCTCAAGGGGACGGCAGCGGACTGGCCCAGGCTGAGAAGGTCAGTGGCGAGGTCTGAGGCCAGCATACCAGGTCTTTCCGGCGAACGCTGGCAATCTGGCCCCCGCCCTCTGCCCACGCCCAGCACCTGAAGGCATCCTCAAGTCCCCGTGACTGGCACCTTGCCAGGTGCGGGCGCCATATAGCTCCCATTAACATCCTGTCTGTGCACAGCTAGGAGGCAAATTGGAAGTCGGCGTAGAAATCATCAGGGCCCTCAGGGAGCAGACCGGGGCCGGCATAATGGACTGCAAACGGGCGCTGCAACAGGCCAACGGCAACCTGGAGAAGGCCATCGAGATCCTCAAAGAGAAGGGGATGGCCACCGCCATGAAGAAGGCCCACAGGGCCACCAACCAGGGCGTTGTTGAGGCCTACATTCATAGTGGCGGGCGCATCGGCGCGATGGTAGAGGTCAACTGCGAGACGGACTTCGTTGCTCGCACCCCAGACTTCAAGGACCTTGCCCATGACCTGGCAATGCAGGTCGCGGCCATGGCACCACAGTACCTGGACATCGCCGACATACCGCCGGGGGTCGAGGCCAGTCCTGACGAGGTTTGCTTGCTGCGCCAGCCCTTCATCAAGGACCCCACCAGGACTATTCAGGACCTTATCAACGAGGTTGTTGCCAAGGTGGGCGAAAACATCAGAGTCCGGAGATTTGCCAGGTTCTCCCTGGGCGAATAGAGAAGGGAACAGAGGCTATGACGGCGGCCAGTGTCAAGTTCACCCGGGTCCTCTTGAAGCTGAGCGGCGAGTCCTTCAGAGGCGACGGGAGCTACGGGATAATAGACCCTGCGGCCGTTGACTACATAGCCAGCCAGATAAAGAGCGTCCACGGCATGGGCGTGCAACTGGCGGTGGTAGTGGGCGGCGGCAACATCTGGCGCGGGACCACGGCCCAGGCCAGGGGCATGGAGCGGGCCACCGCGGACTACGCCGGCATGCTGGGCACCGTGATAAACGCGCTGGTCCTCCAGGACGCCCTGGAGCGGCGCCATGGCATTGATACCCGCACCCTCAGCGGCCTCAACATTCAGCAGGTGGCCGAGCCTTACATCCGCCGCCGCGCCATCCGCCACCTGGAGAAGGGCCGCGTGGTGCTCTTTGCCGCCGGCACGGGCAACCCCTTCATGACCACCGATACCGCCGCGGCGCTGCGGGCCATCGAGGTCGGGGCCAACGTGCTGCTTATGGCCAAGCATAACGTGGACGGAGTATATACCTCCGACCCCAACAAGGACCCCACGGCCGCCAAGTTCGAGTTCGTGAGCTACCAGGATGCCCTGGAGAAGAGGCTTGGGGTCATGGATAGCACAGCCTTCTCCCTTTGCATGGACAATAACGTCCCCATTATCGTGTTTGATCTCTTCATCCCGGGTAGCATCGAGCGGATAGTCAGGGGAGAACGCCTGGGCTCCCTGGTGGCCGAGACGCAGAACGGATAGCGTGCCTCCGGGGCGCTGCCCCCCGGCGGGGCGAGCAGCGCCCGTCCGCCGGAGGCCAGGTGCTGATAGCTCAACTGGGGGAGACTTAGCCATGGTTACGGTACCAGAGGTGCTGTCTGAGACCGAATCCAAGATGCGAAAGTCCCTGGAGGCGCTAAGAAGGGAGCTCAATTCCATACGCACCGGCAGGGCCAGCCCCGGGCTGGTGGAGAACCTGATGGTTGACTACTACGGCGTGCCGACGCCCCTTAACCAGCTTGCGTCCATCTCGGTGCCGGAGGCGCGTGTACTCCTCATCCAGCCCTGGGACAAGCAGGCCATCAAGGACGTGGAGAAGAGTATTCTCAAGTCTGAGCTGGGGCTGGTGCCCAGCAATGACGGCAACGTTATTCGTATCACCATCCCTACCCTGACGGAGGAGCGTCGCCGTGACCTGGTGCGCCTGGTGGGCCGCAAGGTGGAAGAGGCCCACGTGGCCCTCCGGAACATCCGCCGGGACAGCCTGGAGCGTTTCAGGCAGATGGAGAAAAACAAGGAGCTGTCCCAGGACGAGAGCAAGCGAGCGCAGGAGCGCCTTCAGCGGCTGACCGACTCCTACGTCAGCCAGATGAACGCCCTCCGTCAGGAAAAGGAAGCAGAGGTAATGGAGGTTTGAGCACCGACGGCCTCGCGCCAGACCGCCAGAGGTCTGCTCCACGACCGGCTATTCAACCCGTGCCCCAGCATGTTGCCATCATCATGGATGGCAACGGCCGCTGGGCGAAACAGCGGGGCATGCCCCGGCTGGAGGGACACCGCGCCGGCACCGGGAACATTCGCCGCGTCATCACATGCTTTGCCGAGTACGGCGTCAGGTACGTTACCCTCTTTGCCTTCTCCACCGAGAACTGGGAGCGCCCGGTGAACGAGGTCAACGGGCTGATGAAGCTGCTGGGCGAGGTCATTGAGTCCGAGTCCCAGGCCCTGCACGAGAACAGCGTGAGGATAAGGCACCTGGGCCGCCTGGACCGCCTGCCCCAGGAGCTCCAGGACGCTATTCGCAGGAGCCTGGACCTCACGCGCCACAACACGGGGCTGACGCTCAACGTCGCCTTCGACTACGGCGGGCGCGCCGAGATACTGGAGGCGGTGCGGCGAGTCGTCGCCAGCGGCCTCGCCCCGGAGGACATCTCCGAAGAGGTCTTCCAGCGCCACCTGTATACCCCAGAGATACCCGACCCGGACATGATCATCCGGACGGGTGGCGAGATGCGGCTGAGCAACTTCATGCTCTGGCAGTCGGCCTACAGCGAGTACTACTCCACGCCGGTCTTCTGGCCCGACTTCGATGAGGAAGAGGTGGTCAAGGCGCTGGTGGCCTACAGCCAGCGCCAGCGCCGCTTCGGCAGGGTGACGCCAGAGGACGGGCCGGGCCAGGCGTGACCTGGTCTGCATCCCTGCTCGCTGCACCTGGCGGGCAAGGCCGCTGCCTTACCCCCACGGTATGGCGACTGCACCACCGAGGCGCGGCATGGCAGCCAGACTAGCCAGCGCCGCCGCGGGCCTTCCGCCGCTGCTTCTGGCTGTGTGGGCCGGCGGCATCTGGTTCTCCATCTTGACGGCGGCTGCGGCGGGGCTGGGCGCGCTGGAGCTGTGCGCCATGGCGCGGCACAAAGGCCACCACCCGGCGGACGCCCTGGCGGCGGCCTGGGCGCTGGCCCTGGTGCTGGCCGCCTTCTTCCTGTCCGATGGCTACCCTCTCCGCGCGACCGTCCTGCCCGCGCTGGCCGCTGGCTGCCTGGCCCTGCTGTGCTGGCTGCTCTGGAGGCCCCAGGCAGCCGCCGGGCTGGCGGACTGGGGCCTGACAGCGGGAAGCGCCCTCTACCCTGGCCTCCTGCTGCTCCACGCGCCCCTGCTGCGGGCCATGGAGAATGGCCGGGACTGGGTGCTGCTCCTGCTCCTGGCCACCTTCGCCACGGACACCTGCGCCTTCCTGGTGGGCAGGACGCTGGGCCGGCGGAAGCTGGCGCCTTCGGTCAGCCCTTCCAAGACCTGGGAGGGCGCCGCCGGAGGGCTGCTGGGCGCCGTGGCCAGCAGCGCCGGGCTGTTCTACGTCCTGGGCCTGCCCGTTGGGCTGGCGCAGGCGCTGGCGCTGGGCGCACTGGTCGGAGTGGCCGCACAGATGGGCGATCTGGTAGAATCTCGGTTGAAACGCGCCGCTGGCGTGAAGGAGTCCGGCTGGCTGGTGCCAGGACACGGCGGCATCCTTGACCGTCTGGACTCCATCCTGTTCAGTCTGGTAGTTGGGTACTATTTCATAGCATGGGGCGTGCAGTAAAAGGTCTGGCTATTCTGGGCTCCACCGGCTCCATAGGCACCCAGACCCTGGACATCGTGCGCACTTTCCCTGACGCCTTCAAGGTCGTGGGTCTGGCGGCCCGCAGGAGCCTGAAGCTCCTGGAGGAGCAGGTCAGAGAGTTCCAACCCAGGCTCGTCTCGTGCGAGGGCACGGACGAGGAGAAGGCGCCTATTCTCTCCAAGGGCTGCGCCGAGACCACGCTGGAAACCATGGCCTCGGACAGTGAGGTTGACCTGGTGGTCACGGCCACCGTCGGCGACGTGGCCCTGCTGCCCACCTTCACCGCCATGGAGCACCGCAAGGCCATCGCCCTGGCCAACAAGGAGTCCATAGTGATGGCTGGCGAGCTGCTCACCGGCCTTGCCCGCAAGTACAACGTGCCCATCCTGCCGGTGGACAGCGAGCCCAACGCCATCTGGCAGTGCCTCAGGGGCGAGGACAGGGCCATCGCCAGGCTCATCATCACCGCCTCTGGCGGCGCCTTCCGCAAGACGCCGCTGGAAGAGCTGGCCAGGGTCACGCCAGAACAGGCCCTCAAGCACCCCACCTGGAAGATGGGGCCGCAGATAACCGTGGACTCGGCCACCCTGATGAACAAGGCCTTCGAGGTCATCGAGGCCCACTACCTCTTTGGCGTGCCCTGGGAGAACATCGAGGTCGTGGTGCATCCCCAGAGCATCATCCACTCCATGGTGGAGTTCGTGGACGGCTCGGTGAAGGCGCAACTCAGCCCGCCGGACATGCACCTGCCCATCCAGTACGCTTTGTTCTATCCCGAGAGGGTTTATAATGGGAGTATACGCAGGTTCGATGCTGTCGCAACTGGCGCCCTGACCTTCGAGCCGCTGGACACCAGGCGCTATGCCTGCTTCCAGATGGCGCTGGAGATAGCCAGGCGCGGAGGCACGTGGCCCGCGGCGCTGTGTGGCGCCAACGAGTCAGCCGTCAAGATGTTCCTGGCCCGGCGCATAGGCTTTCTGGATATAGGGCCTGTCATAAAGGAGGCGCTGAAGTACCACCAGAGCGTGCCGCAGCCCACGGTCCAGGACATCCTGAGCGCGGCCAGTTGGGCCAGGGAGCGGGTGAGGAAGGTAGTGGAGGGTAATAACTAGTGTTCGATTCGCCTACATGGCTTCTGGTAGTCCCGGTCCTGGGGTTCCTGATATTCATCCACGAGCTGGGACATTTCGTCACCGCCAAGTGGTTTGGAATCAAAGTCCTCGAGTTCGGCTTTGGGTTTCCCCCCAGGCTTGTTGGCTTCCGCCGGGGCGAGACCATTTACTCCATCAACCTGATACCGCTGGGCGGCTTCGTCAAGATGCAGGGCGAGGAAGACCCCACCGAGCCCAGGAGCTTCGCCCGGCAGAGCGCGCTGAGACGGGCCATCGTGCTGAGCGCCGGCTCCTTCATGAACCTCCTGGTGCCCGTGGTCATATTCACGGCGCTGTTCATGGTGCCCCAGGATACCGTGGTGGGGACCGTCACCATCAATGGCGTTGCCCCTGGCTCTCCTGCCGAGAGGGCCGGCCTCAGGCCGGGCGACGCCATCCTGAGCGTTAACGGCGAGAAGGTGGACAACCACGTGGAGCTGATCCAGCGGGTCATGACCCGGCTGGGCGACCCCATCGAGCTTACGGTCCGCCGTGGCGTCATGGTGCCTGGGCTGGGCCAGTCCCCCGAGTATGCCTCGGTGGAGACGGTGCGGCTGGTGCCGCGCCTCAACCCGCCCGAGCTCAAGGTTGTGGAGGTGGTCAACGACCCCACCAGGGAAATCTCCCTGGCCGAGGCCCGGCGCTACAACGCCCAGTTGAAGGTCGGCGACACCATGACCCAGGGGGCCATCGGGGTAATCATCGGCACCAGCAACCCCAGGGTGGTGAAGGAGAGCTATCCCTTCTGGCAGGCCGTGCCCAGGGCCGTGGGGCGCATCTGGGAGGTGCTGGTGGTCACCAAGAACGGGCTGATGCGCTGGATCGCCGGCGGGCCAGACCCCGGCGTGACTGGCCCCATTGGCATAGCCCAGGTCACCGGCGAAGTGGCACGGGCTGGCATCTCGCCCATCTTCGAGTTCATGGCCCTCATCAGCGTGAGCCTGGGCATTGTCAACGTGCTGCCCATTCCCGCCCTGGATGGCGGGCGGCTGCTGTTCGTGGTCATCGAGTGGGCCAGGCGTGGCAAGCGGATTTCCCCACAGCGCGAGGGCCTGGTCCACTTCGTGGGGTTCATCATCCTCATAAGCCTCATAGTCATCATGAGCTACTTTGACGTGATGCGCATCCTCAACGGCGAAAGCTTCATCCGTTAGGCCCACCCGATGGAAGCCAGAACGGGGCTGGTCCCCGGGCCCAGGGCCATCTCCAGGGCTACCGCCCTGCGGTTTGTTATGCTGCTGGGCGTCGTCAGCCTGCTGGCGGACATGACCTACGAGGGCGCCCGCAGCGTCACCGGCCCTTACCTGGCGGTGCTGGGCGCCAGCGCCACAGCCGTCGGCTTCGTGGCCGGGCTGGGGGAGCTTATCGGCTACGGCCTGCGCCTGGCATCCGGCTACCTGGCCGACCGGACACGCCAGTACTGGACGATTACCATAGCGGGCTATGGCATCAACCTGCTGGCGGTGCCCCTGCTGGCCCTGGCTGGCAACTGGCCGGTCGCCGCCTCCCTCATAGTGGCCGAGCGCATTGGCAAAGCTGTACGCTCACCGGCCAAGGATGCCATCCTTTCCCACGCGGCCCATCAGGTGGGCCAGGGGTGGGGGTTCGGCCTCCACGAGGCCTTGGACCAGACCGGCGCGGTGCTGGGGCCGCTCATCGTCTCGGGCGTCCTCCTCGTAAACGGCGGGTACAGGGCCGGGTTCGCCGTGCTGCTGGTGCCGGCGCTCCTGGCGCTGGCCGTCCTTGCGGTGGGGCGGCTGCTCTACCCCAACCCCAGGGACTTTGAGCCAAGGAAGCTGAGCCTTGAGGGCAAGGGCCTGCCGCGAGTGTTCTGGCTGTACCTGGCTGCCGTGGCCCTCATCGGCGCGGGGTACGCCGACTTCCCACTGGTGGCTTTTCACTTCCAGGAGGCAAAATTAGCCTCCGAGGGCATGATTCCAGTATTTTACGCCGTGGCCATGGCGGTGGACGCCGTGGCGGCGCTGGCCTTTGGCCGCTGGTTCGACCGCTCTGGCATCTCTGTCCTGGTGGTCGCTGCGCTCATATCCGCCCTCTTCGCGCCCCTGGTGTTCCTGGGAGGCTTTGCCCTGGCCCTGGTGGGGGCGGCCCTGTGGGGTGTGGGCATGGGAGCGCAGGAGTCCATAATGCGGGCCGCCGTTGCCCAGATGGTGCCTTCAGACAGGCGCGCCGGGGCCTACGGCATCTTTAACACGGGCTATGGTGTCGCCTGGTTCCTGGGCAGCGCCCTCATGGGCCTCCTGTACAGCGTGGCCATCCCCTCGGTGATAGCCTTCTCCATGGCCATGCAGTTGGCCTCCGTACCGCTGCTGCTTGCCGTCAGCAGGAGGCGCGTGGGGGCGGCCTAGCTGCTCAGGGGCTTTCTATGCGGCCCTCTTTCGTTTATCATACGGTGGGTGTCCAGTGTTCTCCTGGCCCTAGGAGAGACCAAGTTGAGAAAGCGCAGAGTTACCAAAGCCATCTACGTAGGCAACGTCAAGGTCGGCGGCGATGCGCCCATAACCGTCCAGTCCATGACCAAGACCGACACCCGTGACGTGAAAGCCACGGTGGAGCAGATCAAGCAACTGGAGGACGTGGGCTGCGAGATTGTGCGCTGCGCCGTGCCGGACATGGAGGCGGCCCAGGCCCTGGCCGAGATCAAGCGGCAAATCAGGATTCCCCTGGTGGCCGACATCCACTTCCACTACCAGCTTGCCCTGGAGGCCCTCCAGAGCGGCGTTGACTGCCTGCGCCTGAACCCTGGCAACATCCGCGACCGCGAGAAGGTCCAGCTCATCGTGCGCGAGGCCAGGGCACGGCAGGTCCCCATCCGCATAGGCGTCAATTTCGGCAGTCTGCCGCCTGTGGGGGGCATCGGCATGACTCGCGGCCTCTCGCGCCACACCGATGGCGTCAACAAGCTGCCCAAGGGCGGCCGCGTCGAGCCTGGCGAGTACACCGTCGTGGACCACATGGTCCAGACCGGGCTGTGGGAAATCGGCATCCTGGAGGACATGGACTTCGACCTCATCAAGATATCCCTCAAGGCCTTCGACATAGACACCACGGTGGAAGCCTACCGACGCATGGCCAAGCTGGTCCCCTACCCTTTCCACCTGGGCATCACCGAGGCCGGCACCGTCAGGTCCGGCAGCATCCGCAGCGCCATCGGCCTGGGCATGCTGCTCTACGAGGGCATTGGCGACACCATCCGCGTTTCCCTCAGCGACGACCCGAGGGAGGAGGTCTACACCGGCATCGAAATCCTCAAGTCGCTGGAGCTGCGCAAGGAGGGCGTGGTGCTGGTGGCCTGCCCTAGCTGCGGCCGAGCGGACGTGGACGTGCGCAGGCTCGCCAACACCGTGGACGAGCTGCTCAGGAAGACCAGGACGCCCCTCAAGGTTGCCGTGATGGGCTGCGAGGTCAACGGCCCGGGCGAGGCCAAGGACGCCGACGTGGGCATCGCGGCCGGCGCAGGCCGCGCCATCATCTTCCGCAAGGGCCAGAAGGTCCGCGTCGTCAACGAGTCGGAGATGCTCAGCGCCCTGATGGAAGAGGTCAGGAAGGCCGAGGCGGAGGTCAAGGTCTGAGCCGGCAGGGCGCAGTGGTGGCTTGTACCCTCGTGACCAGGCAGGAAGCGCACGCCTTCCGCACGGCGGGCGTTGCCCCCCTGCCTCCTGGAGTCCCCTTTGATATGCCTGTGGCCTCGTCCCTTCGCGCTCCACTGGCAGGCCACTCCTGGCCTCGGCCCCCATTCCTGATTGACCTCTCCGTGGACCGTCCGACGCAAGGGCGACTCGCAGGTGCGTCGCAGGCAGCGCCCCTACGAAGCGCGTACACGCTCGCGTGATAGATGATACACACCATAGAGACACTGCTCCTCGACTTCATACGCGGCGTGTACGACGCTATTGGCTGGCCGGGCCTGGTGGGGCTTATGGCCATCGAGAGCGCCTGCATTCCTCTCCCCAGCGAGCTGATCATGCCCTTCGGCGGCTGGTTCCTTATCAAGGACAGGGGGCTTGGCCCGGAGTGGGTGTTCCTGGCGGGGTTTTTCGGGGCGCTGGGCAACCTGCTGGGCTCGCTGGTTGCCTACTGGGCCGGCGCCGCGGGCGGGCGCCCGCTGCTGGAGCGCTATGGCAAGTACCTGCTCATCTCCCGCCATGACCTGGACATCGCCGACCGCTGGTTTGCCAAGCATGGCGATAGCACCGTTTTCTTCTCCAGGCTGTTGCCGGTGGTGCGGACCTTCATCAGCCTTCCGGCGGGCGTCTCCAGGATGAACCTGCTGAAGTTCTCCCTGTTCACGCTGGTCGGCTCCTACCCCTTCTCCACAGGGCTGGCCTACGGCGGCTACCTGCTGGGCGAGCGCTGGGAGCGCCTGCGGGAGCTAATGCGCCCCTTTGACATCCCCATCCTGGTGGTCCTGGGCATCCTGTTCATCCTCTACGTCTGGCGGCACTACAAGCGGGCGTGGCGCTGACAGGGGACGCCTGCCGGCCCCATGAGGCCCACTGCACCGCCGCCGTCAGGCATGGTAACATCAACTGTGTACTTGTACATTCGTTTACGTTACAGTTGTCTGCAAGCCGGGGAGGCCGCGGCTGGAGCCAGTGTGGGCCGCAAGGCCGCGTCCGCCCCTTGCTTTTAGTTTCGAGGTCGCCTGTATATGCGTGTTTCCAGATTGTTCGGCAAGACGCTGCGAGAGGACCCCGCCGAGGCGGAGCTGGTCAGCCACCGCTACATGCTGAAGGCCGGCATGATCTACCAGGTGGCGTCCGGCGTTTATAGCTACCTGCCGCTGGCCTGGCGCTCCCTGCGCAAGATAGAGCAGATTATCCGCGAGGAGATGGACGCCGCCGGCGCCCAGGAGCTGCGGATGCCCGTGCTCCAGCCCCGGGAGCTGTGGGACGAGTCGGGCAGGACGGCCGCTTTCGGCCCGCTGCTCTTCAGCCTGACGGACCGGCGCGAGAGGCCGCTGGTGATGGCCCCCACCCATGAAGAGGTCCTGACATCCATGGTGCGGGCCAACGTCAGCAGCTACCGTGACCTGCCCCTCATCCTCTACCAGATACAGACCAAGTTCCGGGACGAGCCACGGCCCAGGGGCGGCCTCATCCGCGTCCGCGAGTTCGACATGAAGGACGCCTACAGCTTCGACATGGACGAGGAGGGCCTGGACCATAGCTACCAGGCCATGGTGCAGGCCTACAGGAACATCTACGCCCGCTGTGGGCTGGACGTGGTCATGGTGGAGGCCGACAGCGGGGCCATCGGCGGCAAGGACTCCCATGAGTTCATGCTGCTGGCCGACTCGGGCGAGGACACCATCATCCTCTGCCCGGCCTGCGGCTATGCCGCCAACGCCGAGAAGGCGCAGTTCGCCAAGCCGCCCCAGCCGCTGGAGCCGCCCCAGCCGCTGGAGGAGGTGCATACGCCAGGCGTCAAGACCATCGAGGCCCTGGCCAGGTACCTGGGCATACCCACCAGCAAGACCCTCAAGGCCGTCTTCTACTGGGCGGACGGCCAGGTGGTCTTCGTCACCCTCCGCGGCGACCTGGAGGTCAACGAGGTCAAGCTGCGCAACTCCCTGCACGCCACCGACCTGCGGCTGGCCACGCCGGAAGAGGTAGAGCGCGCCGGGCTGGTGGCCGGCTCCGCCTCGCCGGTGGGGCTGAAGGGCGTGAAGGTGGTGGCCGACGACTCGGTGCAGCTTGGCTCCAACTTCGTGGTGGGCGCCAACAGGCCGGACTACCACCTGCGCAACGCCAACTATCCTCGGGACTTCCAGGCGGACATCCTCACCGACATCGCGCTGGCCCAGCCGGGCTATCAGTGCGCCCGGTGCAGCGGCAAGCTACAGGCGCGGCGCGGCATCGAGGTCGGCCACGTGTTCAAGCTGGGGACCAGGTACAGCGAGGTGCTGGGCGCCTACTTCGCGGACAGGAGTGGCGTGCAGCGCCCCATCATCATGGGCTGCTACGGCATAGGGGTGGGCAGACTCCTGGGCGCCGCCATCGAACAGCACCACGATGAGAAGGGCATCATCTTCCCCCGCCCCATCGCGCCCTACGAGGTCTGCCTGACGGCGCTGAACGCCGATACCCCGGACATAGCCGAGGCGGCCGAGTCCCTCTACCACGAGTTGCAGCGCGCCGGCGTCCAGGTGCTCTTTGACGACCGTACCGACGCCTCGGCGGGCGTCAAGTTCAACGACGCCGACCTCTGGGGCCTGCCCGTGCGCATGGTGGTCAGCCCGCGCAACCTGCGCCAGGGCGTGGTGGAGGTGAAGCGGCGCGCCAACACCGGCGCCAGCACAGTCCCTATGGAGCAGGCCGTCGAGAAGGTCCGGGAGCTACTCGGCGCGTAGCCGCGAGTCAAAATACTCCGCTATCCGCTCCACGTACTCCTCCGGGTGCATCAGGAAGGCGCTGGTGTGCGGCGCGTCCGGGACGAGCCACAGTCTGCTGCCTGGTGGCGCGGCCTTGTGGATGCGCACGCCGTGGAAGTAGGGGATGCGCGTGTCAGCCATCCCGTGGATGACGAAGACAGGGTAGTCCAGGCGCGCCACGGCCTCCTCAGGGCTGAGGGCGTCCACGTCTATGCCGTAGAGTCGGCCGGCGATAAACTGCGCCCCCGGCAGGAAGGCTGGCACCATCCACTCGGTGAACATGGTGCGGCGCGCCGTCTCCTGGGCAATGAGGTCTGAGGCGCTGGCAAAGGCGCTGTCGGCCACTACGGCCCGGAGGGCCGGCTCCTCGGCCGCGGCCATCAGCGCGATGGCGCCGCCCATGGAGAAGCCTATGACGCCAATTCTGTCCGATGGCACTCCCCTTTTCACCAGGTAGTCGAAGGCCCCCAGGAGGTCGTTCCGCTCGAAGTACCCACCTTTTCATTTCCTACCAGATGGCCACGGGGGTTACCAGGGCGAAGCGAGTGCCCTTCATGACCACTCCGGCATCCAGGGGGATTGCTTTCGAGGATGTAGAGTTCCCGTCGCGGGGGGGGGCGGCGTTACCCTCAGGGGCTGGTTCCTGCCTGGCAGTCCCCACAGGCCGGCCATCATCTACGTCCACGGTATAAACGGCACCAGGGGGTCTTTTAACTCCATCGAGCTTGCCTCGCGCCTGGTGCGCCTGGGGTTCAGCATGCTGCTCTTCGACCTGCGCGGGCACGGGGCCTCCGATGGGTTCATGGTGTCAGGTACACGGTGAGCATGACCAGCCCCAGTGCTGGCACAGTCCTCTTTAATTTCCGCCCCATGCCTTGACCCGCGAAGACTAGCTGACTGATTATACCGGCTAGTCATTCATAATTAGGCTGAACTAGGAGACCATCTAGCGGTAAATACAACGCTTTTACCCTGCGGAATGTCAGTACCATTTCCGGCCCAAACTGACCGGAGAAGGGTTTTCTCCCTGGCATGCCTCCGCACAGCGGCGGAAGCCTGTACAGGCCCCATATGGCAGGCCGAGGCCATGGATACGGCCCCTGACTGCCGAGCAATTCCCCGTGGCGCTGCTATAATGGGCGGTACTAGCGCGACCCAAGGAGGTGCCCCCATGACAGGTATATGGCCCGGCGACGTGCGCTGTGTCGTGGTCCTGAGCTTTGATGTAGATGGAGTCTCGGGGGCCATCAACCGCAACCCCGAGGCGGCACGCCTTCCCAGCCTCATGTCCATGCGGGAGTACGGCCCCAGCGTTGGAGCGCCGCGTATCCTGGAGCTGCTGGACGAGTACGACGTCCCTGCCAGCTTCTACATCCCCGGCTATGTGGCCGAGACTCACGAGTCGCTGGTGGAGGACATCCTGGAGCGAGGCCACGAGGTGGGCCATCACGGCTACATGCACGAGCCACCTGCCAGCCTTAGCAGGGAGAAGGAGGAGGAGGTCCTGGACAGGGGTATCGCCGTGCTGGAGCGCGTAACCGGGGAGAAGCCCAGGGGCTATCGCTCCCCGAGCTGGGAGCTGAGCGAGCACTCCCTATCGCTGCTGGCGGACCGCGGCTTTTTCTACGACTCCAGCCTGATGGGCAACGACATTCCTTACATGGTGGACGCTGGCAACCGCCAGCTAGTGGAGATACCCGTCCACTGGGAGCTGGACGACGCCCCCTACTTCAACTACTCGCCGTCGCTGGGGGCGCGCAACCTGATGGCCAGCCCCGAGCACGTGTACCAGGTGTGGTCGGCCGCCTTCGAAGGCATGTACCACTATGGCCGTTCCTTCGTGCTGACCATGCACCCCTTCGTCATCGGCCGACCTGGCAGGCTGCGCATGCTGGAGCGGCTGGTCCGGTACATACGCGAGTTCCCCGGCGTCGAGTTCATGCGTGCCGTGGACCTGGCCGAAATGTTCGAGAGCCGCGCCGTGTCTTGATGGGGGCCTCTGCCTCATGGCCCACATCACTGGGTCCAGGAGCGGACAGTTTTTGATGGAGCCGGGAGCATGGGCCGGGCCAAAAACATACCCCTGTCAGCCCTCGACGGCAGAGGATTAAGAGCGCCTAAAAAACGTCACCCCCACTCTGACTCTCCCCCATCGAGGGGGAGAGAGTCCCTTCCCCCTTGATGGGGAAGGTCAGAGCCTGCCGAGGGAATGGGGGTGAAACCTGTGCCCACAAGGAGGTCTTGTTAGGCACTCTAAGGTGAGGGTGGAACGCCTGCATAGAACTACGATTCCCCCTCATCCTTACCTCCTCCCGCCAGGGAAGAAGGGACGTTACCGCCTCCTTTAGGTAGAGCTGGTACAGCGTCGCTACTTCTTCTTGAGCAGGGCGGCGATGCGCTCGCCGACGATCTTGTCCTCGCCCTCGCTCAGGCCGAAGACGTGGATGATGATGCAGTCCTCGCCATCGCGGACGCGTGTCCAGATGGGCGGGTCGCCCTCCTTCAGCTTGCGCACCACGTCGTGCACGGTCAGGCCCGTCACTTTGGGGTCAACCTCGATGCGCACGCCAAAGGGCTGATGGCCGATGATGTTGTTGATAAGCTCGGCCTTGACGCCGCGAAGGGACTTGAGGGGGGCCATGACTGTCCGGCTCTTGCGCTCGGCGTCGGCCAGGCGCTCCTCGTGGTTCATGGTCATCCAGCGCTTCACCGCCACCACGGCGGCGATGATCTCCTGGCGGTCCACCTTCTGGGGCCGGCCGATGCCGCGCACGCGCCGGCCCTCGTAGGCCGAGAAGGTCTGGAGGGACAGCTTGCGGATGGTGTCCTCGCTGCCCAGGGCCAGGCCCACCGACTGGGGCGCGCCCAGGTACTTGGCCGCTATGCACTGGAAGTCGGCGCCCATGCGCACGTACTTTCCCATGAGGTCCAGCGGGTAGATCTGCCCGGCGGCGTCCACCATCACCGGCACCCCGTGGGCGTGGGCCACCTCGATGGTCTCCTCCAGGGACAGGGCGTAGGGGTCTGGGGACTGCTCGACAGCATAGTAGTGGACGGCGGCGGTCTTCGGGCCGATGGCCTTCTCCAGGTCCTCTCGTGTAGTGCGCTCGGCGGTGCCGAACTCCACCAGCCTGGCCCCCGCCAGCTCCAGGCAGCGGTCGTACCAGTAGCGCTGCCTCTTCTGGATGAGGATCTCGTTCTTCATGCCGGTGGTGTCGGGGAGCTGCTGGATCCTGGCGTCGTCGTCGCCGGCCATGAAGGCGGCGGTAGCCAGCGTCAGCGCCGAGGCGGCGCCCGCCGTCACGTAGGCGGCCGGCACGTTCACCATCCCGGCGATGGCCTTGCCTGCCCTTTCCTGGAGTTCCATCAGGGGGATGTAGGCGCTGTTGGCCTTCTCCATCGCCTCCCTGACCTCAGGTATGGGGGTGGAGCCTCCCAGCATGGTCACGCTGCCGATGGCGTTGATGACTGGCTTTGCTCCGAGCTCCTTGTATATATCGCCCCAGTTGCTTGCTGTCATAGTCGTCTCCTTGGTGCTTCGGACTGCTGGATGCTGGCAATATACTACGCCAAAGGGGCTGGAGACTACAAGCGCGGTAGTTGCGGGTACCTGTGCAGCGCGAAAGGGCAAGCGCTGCTTCTCCCATACTGGCAACGCTTTCAGGGCGGATGGCAGCGACAACGTCCGGGCCTAGTCGGCGGACATCACCTGGGAGCAGGCGTCGTCCATGGCCTCCAGGGCCTCGGTGAACGGCTGGGAGTCGCCGAAGGACAGGCGGGAGTGGGCGCTCAGGAGTGCCCTCACGCGCTGGCGCATCTCCGGGCTGGCGAAGTCGGAGGCCCGCCGCAGTTCGGCCAGCCGGTCCGCCTCGTCGGGGACGGTAACGCGCCCGAAGCCTGCGTCGCGGAGCTCCTGGTAGTAGGTGCAGGTGGACCTGTCCTTCACCGGGTCGGAGGCTGTGGCCTCGCAGGCCAGCGCCGCGCCTATAGCCAACAGGCCAAGGAGGGCCAGCCACAGCATCGCCGCGCGCTGGCCCGTTCCCGGGTGGGCCTGTCCAGCAGCCTGCCGCATAGTACCGCGCCTAGATCCAGCGTCGCGACCTGAAGAAGAGCAGCATGCCGCCCGCGATGGCCCCCATGATGCCCAGGACGCCTATGAAGGCGTGGGGCGAGCTGCCCAGCGGCAGCCGCACGTTCATTCCGTAGAGGCCCGATACCACGGACAGAGGCAGCATGATGGTGGAGAGGACCGTCAGCACGCGGATGGCCTGGTTGGTCTCGTGGTTGGTCAGGGAGCTATGGGCATCGCCCAGGCTCTCCACCACCTCCTTCATCTCCTCCAGCTCGTTGCCAATGCGGCGGATATGGTCGGCCAGGTCGCCGAAGTAAACGTCGGGGTCCACCTTGAGGAACTCGTAATCGCTGCGCTCCAGCGTCTCCAGCACATCAATTTCCGGCCTGATGATGCGCCGGTAGGCGATGATATCCCTTCTCAGGAGCGATAGCTCCCTCACCAGCCACTGGTCCCGGTCGTCGAACACCTTTACCTCGATGTCGCTGACCTTCTCGGTGATCTGGTTGAGGATGGGGAAGCTGTAGTCTATGACCACGTCCAGGATGCGGTAAAGCAGGTAGCCGGAGCTCCTGCGCACCACCTGGGAGCAGAGGTCCTCGTCGCTGGCGCACTGGTCGAAGAGGGATACAAGGGGCTGGAGGGCGCCGTTGTGCACCGTGATCACATAGTTCTGGCCGACAAAGATGTCCACCTCAGCGGGCAGCGTCAGGCGGACGTGCTTGTCAACGACGGGGAAGTGCATTACCAGGAACAGGTAGGTGTCATAGTCGTCCAGCTTGGGCATCTGGATGGGGCTGAGACAGTCATCCAGGGCCAGCCGGTGGAAGGAGAACTTCTCTGCCAGCCATTGCATCTCCGCCTCGGTGGGCTGCTGGATGTCTACCCAGGAGAGGCCATTCCTCTCGATGGTGCGCACGTTCAGCTTGCTGGACGAAGGCCCGATGGAAAGGGACTGAGCGCGGGACATAAGCCACCTTCAAACAACCGGTGCCGGCACCGGTTGCCCGAGTCCGCGATATATTACACCTTTGTACTGACCAATGCACTAGGAAATGACACCTCTGTCTTATACTTCGCCCTCCTGCACCTTCTTCCGCCCTGCCGAAGGCAGCCTGATGAACCTGCGGGGCACCCTGGCATAGTACCTGATCTCCGCGCTGCTGTCCTGGAAGGTGTTGATGCTGGTAGGCACGCACCCCAGGGACTCCAGCCTTTTCTGCCAGGAGTAGAGCGCCGTGGTCACCTCGGCGAACTTGTCCTTGTCGAAGAAGCTCAGGCCCGTCTCGCGCTCGTCGGGCGGCAGGTCGCCCGAAAGCCTGACGACGGCCACGCCGCGCTTCTCCCAGTCCTCGGCGCTGAGGTAGCCCCTGGACTTGCCTCTGTCAGCCCTGGCCCTGGAGTGCTCCTTGCCGTTCTTGTGGGCTGCGCCCTCTTTTCTGGACGCCGCCGCTGATGCCTTGCCCTGGCCCTTGGTCCGGGCCTTCCTGGTCTCCTCCACAGGAAGAAGCGTTGCCTGTTTTGCTGGCATCAATACCTCCGATATCCGTACCTGTCGGCTGCCAAGCCTGCAACCCATTGCCAACACATGATAGCGAACACCAGTTCGCAATGCAACCACTATACGGCACACCTAACGCACACTATTTGCACACTCTACCAACACCAAAGCATAACAGCAAAGCGGTATTCTGAGGCTGCGCGCAGTTCCACCTACGCTTTGCCCCCAAGTGGTCCCCCAGGCCATGAGGGGGCTTATATTTTGGGAAGCCCGTTGGCCGTGCCAGCGTACTCCCGAATGCCTGGCCCTGCAAGGCCCCTGGCCGCTGGGAACGCACACCAGGCCCAGCCCATTTCCTTCCCCTACGCGCACCCAACGCACGCGCTGCCTGTACTACACTCGTGGTTGGACTGTCCTCCAGTCCAACCACCCCTGCTGGGCCCCTTCTGCAAAGGCGGAGACTACTCTCTCCTGCCCTCCCTCTCCGCTACTCCAGGAGGGGCTTCTGCTTTGTTCACCCCAACCGGGCCTTGTTACCGCGCCATGCAACTGCGATAATGGCCCTGTACCCGACGGCGTCTGCAAAGGCGGCCCGAGGGAGCCAGGTGCCAATGCAAGCCACTTCAGGCGGCGACATGGTGCCAAGACCTGTACGACTAGCCACCCGTGCCTTCCACGACCGGCCAGCGCTGGACACCGCCGTCTCACGCGCCCTGCTCCAGCAGGTGTCGGAGGGCAAAGAGCCGGAGACGCTGAGGCTCTACAGGCCGCTGGCGCTGGTGGCCTTCGGCCCGCAGGACACCAGGGCAGCCGGCTACCTGCAGGCCGTGGCCGCCGCCCGCGCCGGAGGCTTCGAGGCCATCAACCGCCTGGCCGGCGGCCGGGCCGCCGTGTTCCACGAGGACACCATCGCCTTCTCCTGGGCCATCCCTGACCCCAACCCTCGCGCCGGCGTGGAGGCACGCTTCCTGGAGCTGGCCGAGGTCATGGCCGCCGCTTTCCAGCGGCTGGGCGTGGACGCCCGCATCGGTGAGGTGGCCGGGGAGTACTGCCCGGGCCGCTACAGCGTCAACGCCCGCGGCAGGAAGAAGCTCATGGGCGTGGGCCAGCGGCTGGTGGCCGGCGCGGCCCACGTGGGCGGCGTCGTGGTGGTCGGCTCCAGCGGCCGCATACGGGACATCCTGGTGCCGGTGTACAGGGCGCTGGACATCGCCTGGGACCCGGATACCACAGGGAGCATAGAGGACGAGCTTGGCCCCATCCTCTACGAGGACGTGCTCCAGGCCATCGTGGACGAGTTCGCCTCCCGCTACAGGCTGGTGGACGGCAGCCTTTCCCCGGAGACGCTGGCCCTGGCCGAGGCCGTGGAGGCCGAGCACATGGCGCCGCCTGCCCCTGCCATTGACAAGTCGCTGCCTGGGCGCTAGATTGCCCGTAAGTCCCAGGAGGAGGTGTGGTGGCAAATGGTAACTTCAGCACGAACGGTTGCCCTTCCCGGTCTTCGCCCGCGCCAGCAGGCGGAGGCTTCCCCCAGCGCCGAGGCCTTCATTGCCAGGGCCAGGGCGCTGGGTGTGGATGTCTCGCCCCTCACCATCACCAGGCCCGGCCGGGTATTCCCCTGGATATGCGCCAACAGGGAGTTCCTGCGCGTGTCCTGGGAGCGGCAGAGGTCCCTCTCGCTCTTCGGGCTGCTGCGGGTAAGCTGGACCCAGTCCGGCAGCGGCATCTTCCGGCAGCACGACGCCGCCAAGGTCCTGATGCCCGTGGAGGGCGAGCGCATAGCCTCCACCCTGAAGGCCCTGCCAGAGGTCGAGGAGATGGCGGTGCTGGAGGAGAGGGTTATTGACCCCATTCTCGCCGTGCGGGTGGCCGGCCAGTGGTTCGAGGCCTACCGCTGGTGGAAGGCGCCCGTCATCCTGCCCGACGACTGCCCGCTGGTCGTGGCCGAGCGAGATGCCCGGCAGGCCCGCGCAAGGGCGTAGTCCCCTGGCATGGCGGTCCTGGTGGTCACGCCGCTGAAGCGCGAGTACGACGCGCTGGTGTTGGCCCTGGCCGAGCGTGGTCACGAGGGACAGGAGCGTCCCGTCGGCAGGCTGGCGGCGCTGGCCTGCATGGGCGGAAGGCTGCTGGTGGCCCAGGGCGGTCTGGGCAAGACGGGCTTTGCCATCCACACCCAGCACCTCGTTGACCACCTTCAAGGGCTGGGGCTGGTGGTATGCGCCGGCACGGCTGGCGGCCTGCTGGCCGGCTTCAGGGCCGGGGACGTGGTCATCGGCACCGCCACGGTGGAGCACGACTTCCGGCAGCGCTTCGCCCGCAGGCAGCTCCCCCACTTCAACGGCCACGGCCCCTCCATATCGGCGCTGGCCGATGCCCTGAAGCGTATGGAGAAGCCCTTTCAGGTCCACTTTGGCCCCATCGCCAGCGGCGACGAGGACGTGGTTGACGCCACCAGGGCCTGGGAGCTGCACCTGCAGACCGGCGCGCTGGCCGTGGCCTGGGAGGGCGCCGGCGGCGCGCGGGCCTGCCAGTTCTCAGGGCTGCCCTTCCTGGAGGTGCGGGGCATCACCGACTCGGCGGACCACGACGCCCCTTCGGCCTTCCTCCAGAACCTGCCCCTGGCGATGCGCCACGTGGCGGTGGTGGTGGAGACGCTGGCGCTGATGGCAGGTACAGACTAGCGGTGTGTCACCTGTGATTTGATGCATGGTCTAGCCCCTTCCTGGCCTTCCCCCACAGGGGGCAGGGATGTTCTCGCCCCCTGTGGGGGAGAGCTAGAGAGGGGGCTGGCCTCTGGCCCCCTTCCTGGCCTTCCCCCACAGGGGGCAGGGACTATGTTCTCTCCCCCTGTGGGGGAGAGCTAGAGAGGGGGCCAAGCCTGTCATCAAAACACATGTGACAGACCACTAGT
>FWPU01007181.1_pt1 | contig 20882 bp, 22 predicted proteins | sample 2228361 | NCBI WGS metagenome assembly FWPU01 (sample SAMEA103939777, study PRJEB20133) | metagenome
ATAAAACTGAAATATTTAATTATATAATACAATTTGTCTTTTTCCAGTTTTAACCAGTAAGTTAAAAAACCAATGAAAAAATAAGGTAAAGGAAAAAGAAAAATCAGCTCAGCTATGTAAGAGACTAAATAATGATTAAAAATCTCATATCGAAATCCCCATAAAATTATATGATAAAACGATAAAAAAATACTGAATAGACCAAAATAAAAATTTGATTTTTTTTCTTTTGTGTAAATACCATAAAATATAAAAAAAATAGAGGAAAAAATATAAATTAAATTAAATACAAGAGCCAGTGTTTCATAATTTTTTCTAGTTTCAAGAAAATTAGATTCGAAATAAAGCTTTACTGGATCAGGTAATCCCGCATTCCAGAAAGAGCCAAATAGATGAATAGCCACTGTATTAGATTCTTTAATTAAATCAGGAGGAACTAAATAAGTTCTTCTCTCTGAAAAATCGGGAATTTTTTTCTGAAAATCTCCCATTCCTCCAATTCTTTTTCCATTCCAGAAACCTTCATCTATTTCTTTTGCAAAACCTATGTCTAGATATAATTCTTTAATGTGTTGTAAATTCTGGAATTCAATAATACAACGAAGCCAGATTTCTCCTTTGTATTTTTTTAAGGAATCTACATTAGACCATTTAAAAGGAACTTGTAAGTTCTTCCAATCAGATATATCTAAATCGGGATTTGAAGCGACTGAACCTCCTCCTTTAAAAAAATTCCATTTTCCATTTAATAAGCTAAATTCCTGTTTCAGATGATTTTCTGAAATTTCAAATTTACAAATTTCTGAGTTTAAAGAAAAAAAATTACCTAGAAATACCAAAATCAATAAACTTCTATACATCTTAATTTATTATCGAAATATCACCTTGAATTATAAAATCTGCCAGTGGGCTTTTTATAGTCTCCTGGTCGAATTCTTTCATAATAATCAATGGAAAAAAGAATGGATTCTAAGTTTTTTTTCCTCCATTCTGGCAAAATTCCTTTTTTTAGTTCTTCCTGAATAACACAACCTTTAATATCTTCCAGATGTTCACAATTGCGGAATTTACAGCTTCCTATGTTGGATTTCCATTCGGGATAAGATTCTATAATTTCTTTTTTTGTCAGATGGGATAATCCCCATTCTTTTAAACCGGGAATATCTATTATGGCTTTATTTTTAGAAAGGACAAATAAGGTGGAAGTAGTGGTAGTATGTTTTCCTTTTCCCGTAGATGAGCTAATTTCTAGTGTTTTCTGAACTTTTTTACCGTAAATTAAATTAATTAAAGTGGATTTACCTGCTCCGGATAGCCCGGTTAAAATTGTAGTTCCATCTTCTATTTCTTTTAAAAATTCTGTAATGGAGTTGATGTTTGAATACAGGTTTTTTTTTTGAAAATAATCAAGAATTTTATAAAAACTATCATCTTCTGGGGAGTTTAAGTTTCCATAAAATACATGTTTTAATAATTTTGCGTAATAAAAACTTTGATCCAGTATTTCCAGATGCTCGGGGTTTTCCATAGAAATTAAATCAGATTTAGAAAAGACAATAAAAGGAAGAATCTGTGATGTAAAGCAGGCAATTAAAAATCGATCTATAAATCCCGTATTGAGATCAGGATTGATGAGGCTTGCCACTAAAACCGCACGATTTAAATTGCTGCCCAGTAAATGAATCTCGTAAGGAGACGCTCTTACTAAAATATTGCTTCTTGTTAAAATTTCTGTAATTAGAGGGTTTTGTTTTTCGGATGTGAAATCTTCTTTGACTTTTACAAAATCACCCACACAACAGGGATTCCTTAAAGGAATTTTATAATCATTCCGTGAATATAATCTTAATTTACCACTTAATACTGCAATTGTGGGGTTTTCATTATTATCTTCATTATCGGGAATAATATAAACTAGATTTCCATGAATTTCTTTAATTCTATAAATCATAAGTTCTTATAATTTTTATATCTGGAAATATGACAACCACAAAAAAAAGCTTTACTTTATTTTTTATTTTCGTCAAAATGTAATAATATGAAGTGGTTCAAAAAGCTTAGAAAAAAATTCTCTGAAGAAAAAAGAAAAACCTATACAGGGAAGAGAAAAATCGATCTTTTCAGGCGAAGAATTATTCGATATAGAAAATTAGATCAGGTTATAGAATATGCTATATCGTTTTTAAAAGAATTTCTGAATACTCCTATTACAGGTATATATTTATGGAATGAAGAATTAGGTACTTTTAGAGATGTCATTCATTCATCAAATATTGAATTCAAAATTATAGAACCAGAAATTTTAATTCTTTCTGAATATGATTTAATAATCCTCAGGAAAAATGTGGATTTGTTTCAAAATGAAAGTCATAAAAGAATTATTTTTAATCTATTTGAAAAAACTCAAAGTAATATTCTTATACCTTTATTGTTAAATGAATCTCTTCTGGGTTTTATTTACGCGAATAGTAATAAAGACATTTCTACGACAGAGTATTTTCAGATGGAAGAGTATCGGTACTTTTTGATCTCAACCATATCTAATACATTGATTTATAAGCGATTGGAGGATTTAATAGATTCAATGGAAAATCAAATAAAAGAAAGAACTGAAGAATTAAAAAAAACACAAGCTTTTCTTCTACAACAGGAAAAAATGATGACTCTTGGAACAATGATTTCGGGAATAGCTCATGAATTAAATACACCCATCGGTGCTATTTCTGCCTCCTGTATAAATATCATTTCAACTCTGGACTTACTTCTGGAATATTTCTTTCTTAAAAAAGAATATCAAAAATTTCCAGAGGAATTTTTTGATATTTTATATTATTTTATATATTTTGTATCTATTCATAAAAACCAATATAGAGGTAATAGTTATAAAGTAAAAAAAGAAATTAAAAATTTTTTAATTCAACAAGGTATCGATTATAACGAAAATTTAGTCCAGTTTTTAATTGATTTTTTCCCAAATCTACCTTTTGTGAACGATAAATTTTTAATCAATCAGGAAAATATATTTAATAAAATTATTCATATTTATCATAGCCTGGATGAGGAAAATAAAAAAATGTTTCTGGATATTTTGAGAAAGGTAGCCAGTATTATTTTAAATCTGGAAATAATTCATAAATCAAGTCATACAATTAGTAAACTTGTTAAAAATTTAAGAAGTTATTCAAGATCATCTCAAAAAGAATTTGCATTGTATGATCTTTTAGAGATTCTTGAAAACACTCTCGGATTACTAGCAAATACTTTAAAGAACAATGTGGAAGTGAAAAAAGAAATTGAAAAAATTCCTAAAATTGAATGCGATCAAAACCAATTACAGCAATTATTCACAAATTTAATTGTAAATGCTTATCAAGCTTTGCACACCTCAGGTGTTGAGAATCCACAAATTTTAATAAAAATTAAACCGCTGGAAGAAACAAAAGTATTAATCCAGATACAGGATAATGGACCAGGAATTCCATCAGAAATTATGGATAAAATCTGGGATCCATTTTTTACTACCAAGCCACAGGGAGAGGGAACTGGATTAGGATTAGGAATTGTAAAAAATATAGTAGAGTCTCATAAAGGAAAGATTTATTGTCAATCTGAATCGGGTAAAACTATATTTTTTGTGGAACTTCCCGTCAGCCAGCCGAAAGAAAACTGGAATCAAAGAAAAATTCCCCATCTGGGAAGATATGACTGGAAATAATGAAAGAATTCTTTTAATAAAAACACTGAATAAATTATAAAAAACAAAGATATAATAATATTAATAAATTTAAACAAACGGAAAAAGAATTTTTGTAAAATATTGGCTAAAAAGATGATACTTAAAAAAGCCATAATTACACCTATAAAGAAATTTGTAAAATTTAATAATAAATTTTCTATATTTTTTAAAGAGGGGAGAAGAATTGTTGCAAAATACAGCATAGCTTTGGGATTTGATAAATTAGTCAGCAATCCAGAGATATAAAAATTTTGATTCTGGTTTTTAAGATTTTCAGAATGAATAGGAATTTCTGAAAACAGTTGAATCACTCCTGTGTATAATAAATAAAACCCCCCCAGAAGGAATAACGCAGGAAAGAGTTTTTCAAAGATATATACAAATCCCAGAAATACGGGTAAAAGATAAATAATGTTACCTGTTAGAATTCCCAGTAAACTCAAAAGAGCTTTTCTCTTTCCATAAAGATAAGAATTGCGAAATATTAAAAGCATATCAGGTCCGGGAATCCATACGCCCAGAAAGCCCATCAGGAAAAAATGCATTTTTATATTTTGCGAATATCTACATATGAGCCACTGGGAAGAGAAAAAATTTTATCTATATTATTTTTAATTTTTTCAGCAGCGATAACGGGATCTTGCATATTTTCTGTACCTCTCGAATCAATCAGCCTTTTAAAACTGGGATATTTCTCCAAATCAATACCTTTTGAATAGATTGTATCCTGCATATAAGTTTGAATGAGTCCCGGCGCCATAGAAATAAATTTTTTTTCTGGAAATTCTTCTGAATATAATTTAAGCATATTATTTAAAGAAGCTTTTGATAATGCATAAGCATTCCATCCACGATTTAAAGATTGTGAAACACCACTGGAAATTCCTAAGATTCGTTCGGGTCCTTTTATAATTCCTTTTTCCTCTAATTCAATCAAAGTATCGATTAGAACTTTATTTGACCAGACATTGATCTGAAATACTTCCTGAAAAGATTCAATAGAAGTTTTATATAAATCCTGTGCTATATTTCCTAAGATTCCAGAATTTAAAATAAGTAGATGGATTTGAATTTGATTTTTTTTTGAAGTAAAAAAATTTTCAAGTACAGGATAAATTCGAGATAAATCCTTTAAATCGTACTGAATATGTTCATAGTTTTGATTTTGGACTAAATCACAATTACTTCTTGATAATCCAATAATATGATATTCATCTAAAAATACTTTTGCCAAGCCATATCCCAGTCCCCGACTTGTTCCAGTTATCAATATAGTTTTTATATTCATAAGCTTTAAAATAAAATCTAGTTTTCCTGAATACAACTGTTTTTTTTGTTAGAAATATAAAAATAGTTTTTTATTCATCACAGGAAATTTTTTTTGTTCTACTGGAATGAATTTAAAAAAAATTGAACTCAGAAACTATGAAACATGAAGAGAAATTAAAAGAGCAAGAAGGGATTAGTATATCCAGCTGGAAATTTTTAATAAATGATATTTCAGAAGATAGCTTACTTCTGGATTGCAGAACTGAAGAAGAATTTTTAAAAAAAACTATTAAAGGAGCATATAGTGCAGCTCTCGTAAGAAAACCTTCTGGCTCAAGCGATAAATCATTGTTAAAGGTATCTTCATTTTTAAAAGCTATCCTTGATATAGCTCAAAATTATAAAAAAATTATTATTTTTGATGAGGGCTTGGGGATGTTTTCTGGGAAATTAGCTTTTCTTCTTAAAGGTTTGGATGTAAAAGAAGTCTATATTTTGAATAAACTTTTTCAGGAAATTGAAGAAAATCAATTATCCGCGGGTGAGGAAAGTAAAATTCTTCAACCTATTCCCAATATGAAAAAACCCTTAAATCTTAAGGAAATTGTACCCATTGTTTATGTTCAACAAAATCTTGTAAAAGTTCAGCTAATAGACGTTAGAACAAAAGAAGAATTCGAAGGAAATATCCCAAGTATTTCCAATCCTCAACCAAGAGATATTTGTGGAAAAATCCCTGGAGCTATTCATTTTGATTGGCTTGATCTTTATGATAATAATGGGTATTTATTGCCCAAACAGGAAATAATAACAAAACTTAAAAAAGCAAGTTTAATCTTAGAAAGACCTACTATTCTTTATGATTACAATGGAGCAAGAGCAAGTTTTATGGCTCTAGTTCTTAAGGATTGTAAATATAGAAATGTAAAAGTGTATTTGGGTTCCTGGCTCGAATGGCAAAGAACAAAACTTCCCAAACAAAATTTTAAATTATGGTATCCGGATAACTAATATGAAAAAAAGAAAAATTCTTGTTACTTCTGCCCTTCCTTATGCTAACGGTCCCATTCATTTAGGACATCTAGTTGAATATATTCAAACAGATATCTGGGTGAGGTATCAAAAATTAAATGGTAATGAAGTATATTATTTTTGTGCTGATGATACTCATGGAACTCCTATAATGATAACAGCTCAAAAACAAAACCTTACCCCCGAAGAACTCATTCAAAAAATTTATTATGAACATTATCAGGATCTAAGTTCTTTCGAAATTGATTTTGATAATTATTATACTACCAATAGTCCCGAAAATCAATATTTAGCAGAAACCATCTACCTTAAAGCGAAGGAAAAAGGAAAAATTTATAAAAAATTAGTAAAGCAACTGTTTTGTGAACATGATAAAATGTTTCTACCAGATCGATTTGTTAAAGGAAAATGTCCCAGATGTGGTGCTGAGAATCAATATGGTGATTCCTGTGAAGTTTGTGGAAGTTCCTATAGACCTGATGATTTAATTCATCCTGAGTGTGCAATTTGTGGAAATACCCCTGTACAGAAAGAAGAAGATCATATATTTTTTGAATTATCCAGCTTTGAAGAATTTCTAAGACAATGGCTTAAGCAAAGAGTTGATGAAAGTATAAAAAATAAAATGTTTGAATGGTTAGATTCAGGTCTTAAAGATTGGGATATTAGCAGGGATGGACCTTATTTTGGATTTTTAATTCCTGGAGAAACCAATAAATATTTTTATGTTTGGCTGGATGCTCCCATAGGTTATATGGCTTCTTCTTTAAATTTTTTCAGAAAACAGAATAAAGAAAATTTATTCCATCAATTCTGGGATAAGAAAAATGAAAATCATACGGAGTTATATCATTTTATTGGCAAGGATATTGTTTATTTTCATACATTATTCTGGCCTGCAATATTAAATATATCTGATTTTAGAACACCTACAAAAGTATTTGTCCATGGATTTTTAACAATTAACGGAGAAAAAATGTCTAAATCGAGAGGAACCTTTGTTCGAGCAAGAAGTTATTTAAAACATCTGGATCCGCAGGCTTTACGATATTTTTATGCTTCGCGTTTATCGAATTCAATTGATGATATTGATTTACAGATTACGGATTTTATTTTAAAATATAATAATGCAGTTGTTGGAAATTTTACGAATATTTTTTCCCGATCTGCAAAATTAATGGAATCTCTGGATAATCAACTGGCAAAAACAATTTCAGAAGAAGGTAAAGAACTCATCAGAAAAATCATAAATAGAAAAAAAGAAATCTTACAAAACTACGAAAATCGGAATTTCCATAAAGTTGTTATGATGATCGAAGAAATAGGTTTTGAGATTAACAAATTTATTACAGAAAAATCCCCATGGAATGTAATCAAAAACGATAAAGAAACAGCAAGACAAATTCTAACTGATGTATTAAATTCAGCCTGGTTAATGTCCATTTATTTAAAACCCATTTTGCCTTCTTTTTGTAAAGGTATTGAGGAATTTTTAAATATTCCCCTTGATTATCAGTTGGATTTTTCTTTTCTTAAAGAAGATATAAATCAGCAAAATTTTTTACCACAACAACATAAAATTCATCCGTATAGAATTCTTGCTTCCCGGATACAAAAAGAGCAGATTGATAAAATGTTTTTTGAAGAACAAAATGATATCCAGCATATTCAGCAAAAACAAAAGGAAAAAGAGATGGAAAACTTTATTACCATAGAAGATTTACATAAAATTGAACTTAAAGTAGGAGAAATTATTTCCGCCAGTTATGTAGAAGGTTCAGATAAATTAATTCAAATCCAGCTGGATATTGGAGAAGGCCAACCCAGAAATGTCTTTGCTGGAATTAAAAATTCCTACAAACCCGAAGAATTGATTGGCTTAAAAGTTATAGCTGTTACCAATTTAGCACCCCGTAAAATGAAATTTGGAATTTCTGAAGCCATGTTACTTGCAACAGGAGAGGAAGGAAATCTTACCTTATTCGTACCTCATAGAGACGCAAAAAAAGGAAGTAGGCTGCGATAATAAAAATTTTTATTATTTGTTAATAGAAATGTAATTTTCCGTATATCGTTTTAAAAAAAGCATTTTGAATCAGGGTTTGTTTGAATACATCGATTAAAAACGAATAGTGTCTAGAAAAGTATTAAATTGATATAAGAAATAAATTTTTTTGGTATTTAGGATTGACAGAACGAAAGAATAAGAGACTTAAAGAAATATGAAAAGGGAAGATATAAAAAAGTCTATTATGTTATCCATAAAAAACAAAATTCCAGTTATACTTTACGGACCACCGGGAACAGGAAAAAATTATCTTCTAAGGGAAATTGCATTAGAAGAAAAAATGGAATATATAGTAGTAGAAGCTGCATCTTTATTACCAGAAGATGTAAATGGTATTCCTTACATAGATGGAAATAAAACTCGTACTACTCCTTCCTGGATTATGGATTTATTAAAAAAAGAAGATAAAATTCTTTTAGTATTTGATGAATTATTTTCAGCAAAAATGGAAGTTCAGGCTGCACTGCATGGAGTATTTCATAATGAAGAAAGAAGAATTGGTTCCTTTCATCTTCCTGAAAATGTATATATATCGGCAACCTCCAATATTGAGGGTGATCATATTAGTGGTTTTGATAGGGCTCTTTTGAATAGAGCGCTGGTCCTGGAAATTTCAAAAGTATATTTACCTCGGGATTTACATCCTGTTATAAAAAATTTTTTAGAAACTTATCCCCAGTATATTTGGAAAATATCCAATGAAGAATATTACCAGTATCCCACATTGAGAACTTGGTCTATGTTATCTAAAGTCCTCGAAGAAAAACCGGAGTTGTCTGTTGTTGAAATTCTCGCGAAGGGTTTTTTAGGCGATGATTCTTTAACAGAAAAATTCATAGAACATTACAGGATGAGGCTTAGTGAAGAACCTGATATTTATAAAAATCCTTATGGATGGTTGTTATACAAAATGGAAAATGAAAATGATGATATAGAAAAAATATTTCAGACTTTATTAAAAAAAGTTCCTGATTCTTTAGCATCAATTCTTCCAAAAATACTCGAAAGTAATAACAAAGAAACTAGGACTAAAATATATAAATTATTATCTAGTAATAAAGAGATAAATAAAGAACTTATGAGTATTTTAAAAACTCATACAGGAATTTAAATGACAGAAGAAACTATCAAAAATATACTTAAAGCCGAAATAGCTTCCATAGGATTGGAATCTGAATTTATTGATAAACATCTTACAGTTGTATATTTACCCGAGAGGGATTTTCAAAGTTTTGTTGTGGGGAATCGAATTGTAATCAATTCCAGCAAAATTCATTCCTTAACAATACTTAAAGAAGTATTCTGGAGGCAGCTTTCTCATTATAAAGATGGACATAGTTTATCAAATTTAGCAAAAAGATATGCCAAAGATCCCATTTATAAAATTGCTATGGAGCATTTAGCTCAATCTTTTGCCGTTCACCTTATGGGAATTGATTCTTATTCTGAAAAAAATCGAAACACTGGTAGGGGTTATTCTTTTTTATTAAAAGAACCTTCACTTTTTAGAACTCCTTTGAATTTAAAAACTAGGCGAAAAGATTTTACCGTTGAAGAAATTGTAGAATATATTCATAAAAATCAATATCTTGAATATTTAAAAAAATTGATTAAAGAGAATCAAAACAATGAATTTCAAAAATATGGATTGAAGCCTTATTTCATAAGTTTATTGGGTTCATCGAACATAGAAGAAATATTTAATAACCTCCAATCCTTAAAAAAGGAAATATCTGAAAATGAAGAAATAAATCAATTACTGATGAATCTTGAATTTATAAAAAAAAATTATCATCAAATTTTATATAAAATCAATGATATTTTAAAAGGTACCGATAAAGAAAATTCTCTTGAAAATTTTCTGGAAAAGCTGGATCAAACAAAATTAGAAGAAAATACTCTGAATCAAATCGAAACAATTTTGAACAACCTTTATGATACTGAGGAATATAACAATATAGTAAACGATATTTATAAAATAAGATCTCTTCAAAATATAGGTTTTGATAAAGTAAAAAAATATCTTAAAAGGATTCCAGATATAAAGTCTTTAAAAATTCTTTCAGAACATTTTTATGATCTAGCAAATAAAATTCCGGATTCACAAATCCGAGAAGTTTCTCATAGACTAAATCAGTTCTTATTTTCTTTACCTATTTTTCATCTTTTGAATGAAATTTCTTTTAAAATTAGAGAAGGTGTTTATGAAGGATATTTATCAGAAACGGAAAAAAATGAAATTTTAGAAGCACTTCATCAAAATGATAAGAGTTTTTCTATGCAAATAGTATCAAAAATAAAAAAAGTGCATGAAAATAAGAATACTTATCAAATGGGAGTTGGTAAAGGAAGTTATGAACTGGGAGTTGAAATTAAATATGAAACGCCCTGGAATATAAAATTAAAAAAAATTTTAAATCTTTATGCAAAAAAAAATAGAATCAATAGAAAATTTCTGTCTACTAAATTTGCTGTTTTTTCTTATCATCAGATTGAGATTAGAAAAGCTTATGTAGTAATTGATGTATCGGGTTCAATGACTAAAAAAACCCTGGATAAAGCCTTACATACTATAAGAAATAAACTAAATCCCTGCAATGTTTATATTCAATTTTATGATACACAGAATCTTGGGATTTTTACACTTAAGGAAATTCTGAAAAGAAAAACATATCCTCGTGGAGGTGGCACTAATATAAATGGTATGATAAACTCTATTCTCAACGATTCAAAAAAATATAAATTGAAGCAAAAAGATTTAAAAATTTTAATTACTGACTTGCAAGATCGGATTCGACCTAAATTTTTAAAAAAATTTCTTAAGAAAAAATCAAATATTATAATAAGCTCCAATGAAGGCATTAAAATGCATCGAATTCCTCTTTTACCAAATGTAATTGCTATTCCCGATAATGAATTTTATGGGAATTTCTAAACAATTCAATAAATATTAGTAAAATCAAATGATATTTCTATTTTAACTGTTAACTGCCACAAATATAAAAACTCTTAAAAAAAAGCTTTACGAGATTAATTCCCGCCTTTTTCAATCCATTTTTTTACTGCGGAATTAATGCAGGAATTAGAATAAGAAGACATATTTCCCGTTGTTATAGATAGATATAGAGTTGAATTGAATGGTTCAAAAGGAATAATTTTACTTCTTAAACTATTATAATCTTCTACATCAAGATAAGAAACAGCACTTTCTCCAGGAGAATGACATCTTTTACAGTTGCTGAAAACATTTTGGTTTTTTAAATCTATATAGGTGGGATTGTCTGGTAAATTATAATTTATACAATTTTCCTTTGGAGATAACCATAGATTAATAAGATAATTTATTAACTCTTCTTTTTGATTTTCCTCTTTAGTTTTAAAATTACAATGGAAGAGAAATAGAATTATAAAAAAAACAAGCCTCATTAGATCAATTTAATTCAGAAAGCAAAAAAAAGAAATCATATTTTAAATTTCATAGGAAACATTCTGGAAAATAATTCCACCTGCAACTGTTTGATTTTCTCCATCTATAAGAATAAAGCAACCTGTATTTCGATTTAATGTGTAGGAATCGTAAAATATAGGAGAGAACAATTTTAATTTTATTTTTCCAATATCATTCATCTGTAACTCTTGAACTGGAATTTCGCTAAATTCTCTTGATTGAATATCGATTCTGGATTGAATTTGAGAAACCACAGCTTTAACTTCTCTGGTAGTGTGTCTGAGAAAAAACTTCATTCCCGTTTTTAGTGGCTTTTGAGACATCCAGCAAATTTGTGCTTCAATTTCACTGGATATAAAAGGCATGTGATTTCCAATTATTATGTCTCCGCGAGAAATATCAATATCATCTTCCAGTGTGAGAATTATAGATTGAGAAACTTCTGCTTCTTCTACTGGTGTTTTAAAATCTTTATAAATTTCTTTTATTTTTGTTTTCATTCCGGATGGTAAAACGATTACTTCATTACCTTTTTTTATTTTACCGCAAAAAACCATTCCTGCATAACCTCTGAAATCATGATATTTATCGGAATAGGGGCGAATTATATATTGAACTGGAAAACGAAAATCATCAAGCTTTGTATCTTTGTAAATTATCAAATTTTCTAGATAGTCAAATAACACTGGTCCTTTATACCATTTCATATTGTGGGAAGGGAAAACTACATTTTCTCCTTTCAGAGCAGATACAGGTATAAAAGCAAGGGAATCAAATTCTAATTTTAGATTTTTAAATTCTTCAATAATTTGATAATACACTGTTTCTGAATAATCCACTAAGTCCATTTTGTTGATGATTAAGATGATATAACGAATTCCTAATAAATAGGAAATATAAGTGTGGCGTCTTGTTTGTTCTGTAATACCATTTCTTGCATCAACTAAAATTAGTGAAATATCGCAATTAGATGCTGCTGTAACCATATTCCGTGTATATTGAATATGACCGGGACTATCACAAATGATATATTTTCTCTTATTAGTGGTAAAATATTTATATGAAACATCTATTGTAATGCCCTGTTCTCTTTCTGCTTTTAATCCATCCGTTAAGAGGGCTAAATTTATATTACCTTCTTGGTTTTTATTTTTTTCCAGAAATTCTTTTAAGTCTGATGCCAGAGCATTTGAGTCATATAAAAGTCTTCCAATTAAAGTACTTTTACCATCGTCCACATTACCAGCTGTTAAAAATTTTAATGTATTCATTAAAAATAACCTCCTTTTTTTCTATCTTCCATTGAAGTTTCTGAGCGTTTGTCGTCCAGTCTGGCACCTCTTTCAGTAGTATTGGATTCAATAATTTCTTTAATAATTTCATCAATTGTGGTGGCTTCTGATTCTACAGCTGCTGTACAGGTCATATCGCCGACGGTACGAAAGCGGACTTTTTTTAGAACAATATTTTCTCCATCAAGATCTACGAAAGGAGAAACAGGAAATAACAATCCTTTGCGATATACGCATTTTCTGTAATGAGAAAAATATATTGAAGGAATTTCTATATTTTCCTTTTTAATATAATGCCATACATCTAATTCTGTCCAGTTGCTAAGGGGAAAAACGCGAATATTTTCTCCCGGGAAGATTCTACCATTATAGAGATTCCAGAGTTCTGGCCTTTGATTTTTAGGATCCCATTCACCAAAGCTATTTCTATATGAAAAAATTCTTTCTTTGGCTCTTGCTTTTTCTTCATCTCTTCTGGCACCCCCAATACAGACCTGAAATTCATATTTATCTATGGTCTCTAAAAGGGTAATACTTTGTAAAGCATTTCGTGATGCCCATTTTCCTTTTTCTTCAATAGCTGTTCCCCTTTTAATAGAATCTTCCACATAACCGATGATTAGTTCTTCTCTGATATTTTTAATTAATCTATCGCGAAATTCAATTGTTTCCGGAAAATTATGTCCGGTATCAATATGTACTAAAGGATAGGGAAATCTTGCTGGACGAAAAGCTTTTATACTGAGATGAACTAATGTTATAGAATCTTTCCCACCAGAAAAAAGAAGAGCTGATCTTTCAAACTGCCCTGCAACTTCTCGTAGAATATAAATGGATTCATCTTCCAATTCTTCAAGATGTGATCGAATAGAAACACCTTTATGATGTTCAAAATAATAACTTCTTAGCATTTCGTTTTTCATGGAAGCTCCTTTATATTTTTGCTTTCTCTTTATGAGTATGATGATTATTATAATTTGAGGCAATAGGTTGGACTAACCAGACAAAATTAAACATTTCATTAACAAAATCTCCAAGGTACTGTTCTTTTGCCATTTTAGACCAGTAAAAAAACAATTTATCTATGAATTCCTCAAATTGTGGAATTGTCATAGTATCTGTAATTTTTTTTGCCAGTCGGATTCCATCCCGAGATCCTCCAATATAAAGGGAATAAATATCTTTACTTCGCCCCACAAGGGCAATTTCAGCAGTATAAGGGTTGGCACAACCATTAGGACAACCGGTCATACGAAAAATAGGGGATTTATTTTCCATTCCGTATTTTACCAATTTTTCATGAATAATTCCCAGAATTTTAGGTAAAGTTCTCTCTGCTTCTGTAATGGCTAGACCGCAGGTAGGTAGAGCCGGACAAGCAATTGATTTATGAAAAACTTTTTCCTCAGGTTTATAATCATATCGATATCGAAGAAATAATTTTTCAATTTTGTATCTTTCTTCATCTTTAATATTATAGATTAATAGATTTTGTTCAGGTGTTATTTGAAAACTAATATTATAATTTTCAGCAATAGTTTTTAAGATTTCTTTTAAAACTCCTTCTACCCTTCCAGCCATTACAAAAATCCCGAGTGTCCATGTTTGATTACTTGCTCTTGTCCATCCAAGATAATCTATATCTTTCCATAATGGTTCTTCACGAATAAAAAACTTAAGATTTGCATATTCCTCCACTTTATTTCGGAACCAGTTTAATCCTCTTTCATCAATAAGATATTTAAGTCTTGCATGTTTTCTATCTTTTCGATTTCCGTAATCTTTCTGAACCTTTACAATAGCTTCTGCTACTGGCAGTAAAGATTCTTTCGAAACCCAACCGAGATAGGAAGACAAACGCGGATAAGTAGAATTATCATTATGAGTTTGTCCCATACCACCTCCTGCATAGAAATAATAACCTGAAATATCATTTTCATGGAAATCCACAGCAATTCCCATATCATTTGTAAAAAAATGATTGGTATTATACCCTGCTTTTGTTACTGCAATTTTGAATTTTCTTGGAAGATAATTTGTAGAATAAATGGGTTCATCTTCCTCTGTGGGGGATATGGGTTCTTCATCCAACCAGATTTCTGCGTAAGCTTTTGCTTTTGATTTGAAGTGATCTGCAATTGAATTTACAACTGTATGTACTTTTTCAATCGATAGATCTTTTGATGGATTTATAGGACCTGTAACATTTCTAACAATATCACCACAGGTACCTGATGTCGTTAAATAAATTTGATTAATTTCTTTTATTATATTTTTGATATCTCTTTTTAAGACTCCATGAAACTGAATTGTTTGGCGTGTTGTAAAGCGTAAGGTTTTATTCCCATAAAGATTGCATAATTTATCCAGAGCTAGATATTGTGCTTTTGTAAGTAAACCTGAAGAAATTCTACATCTAACCATTAACTGATGGTATTTTTGTAAACCTTCCTTTGTTCTTACTCTTCTATCTCTATCATCCTGTTGATAAAATCCATGAAATTTAATGATCTGGGTGGTTTCTTCATTAAAATAGGGTTTATCATTTTGTAATTCCTCTTTTATATTGCCCCTTAAAAAATTGGAAAATGCTTTTATCATCTCTACTTTCGATAAATCATCAAGGGATATTTCAGGGTTAACTAAGTAATAAAGATTTTCTGTTTGCTTCATAAAATTTCTCCTAAAACATAGTTACTATATATGTTTAGTATGAATTAAAGTCCAAAAAAAAATGGGAAGAAATTCCCATTTTCTTTATCTTATAAACCATAGTATTTTTTATTCTTATCAATATAAGAAACCCATTTTTCCGGTACTTCATCCTCCGGAAAAATTGCCTGAACGGGACAGGCGGGTTCGCATGCTCCACAATCGATACATTCTTCTGGATTAATATATAATTGCTTACCACTTAGATTGTTGGGATCATATCCTTTTGAAGCCCATTCTTCCTTTGTCGGATGAATACAATCTACCGGACATACATCAACACAGGAAGTATCACAAACGCCTACACATGGTTCAGTAATTACAAATGCCATTGTTTTCCTCCAAAAAATATTCGCAAAAAAATTTACATTTTACTTAAAAAAACATAAATCTCTATAAGGCAAATTCTTTTTTTTGAACATAGAATTTTTTTTCTACTATTCCTATATAAATAATAGAAATTATTGACTTTTTCTTTTTCTTGAATTTTTTGAAATTTAAAATATAGTTTGTGATACAGGTATCCATATGCATACTCTAAATGAAGTTATTGAGCTAAATAAAAAATTTACAAAAGAAAAAATTAATATTTTTTTAAATTCCCTGTATATTCTTGAATATGTATATAAAAAATTTAAGAATATTAAATTTGCAAGCAGTTTTGGATGGGAAGATGTTGTCGTGATTGACTTGTTATGTAAAATTAGGATAAAACCTACTGTTTTCTTTCTGGACACGGGAAGGCACTTTGCAGAGACTTATGATGTAGTAAATCAAATTCAAAAAAAATATAATATCAATCTGGAAATTTATTTTCCGGAAAAAGAAGAAGTTGAAAATCTTGTTAATCAAAAAGGTTTTTTTTCTTTTTATGAATCTATTGATAATCGTAAGGAGTGTTGTTATATACGAAAGGTTAAGCCTTTAAAAAGAGCGCTGCAAAACTGCGATTGCTGGATTACAGGATTAAGGAAAGGACAGGGAGTTACAAGAATTTCTACCGCACCATTCGAGCTGGATATAGAAAATAATAATATTCTTAAAGTAAACCCTTTATACAACTGGTCTCTTGAATCGGTACGAAATTATATAGAAATTTATAAAATTCCTTATAATATTTTGCATAATCAGAATTATTTGAGTATTGGATGTCAGCCCTGTACGAGACCTGTTCAGCCAGGGGAAGATATTCGTTCAGGCAGATGGTGGTGGGAACAGCCCGAGCATAAAGAATGTGGTTTACATAAAAAGCAGGAAGATAATCAAGGTAAAAAAATAATGTTTATATTAAAATGAAATTATATCCATTAGTTTTAGATCTGGAAAATAAAATCTGTACTTTTATAGGGGGAGGAAATTTAATTTACAAAAAAATCAAGGATATTCAGAAATATAATTGTAAAATTTTTGTCTTTTCCAATTATGTGATTCCAGAGTTAAAAAATGAAATAGAAAGTAATAAATCCATAATTTTTAAAAAGTCTGTAAATTATGAAATTCTCCTGAAATCACTTTTAATTTTCGTTTCTGATGAGAATGTAGTGATTCAAAATGAAACTAAATCTCCTCTTTCGTATAGCGAAATCTCTTCTGTAATTAAATTTTCAGAAAAATATTCTAAGCTTTTGTGTTTTCTGGATCAACCTAAATATTGTAATTTTTTTAATACTCATATTTTTGAAAAAGATCCTATCCTAATAAGTATTTCTACAAGTGGTGCAGCTCCTATGATAGGAAATTATATTAAACATCAGCTGGATAATATCATTAGTGATGATTTAGTTCTATTGACTAAATTTCTGGCTAAATTTCGTTCCAAAATTGTTTCTCAGATCCCGGATCCTGAAAAAAGAAAACAGTTTTATAATAAAATAATTGATTCTAAATTCATAGAAATTTTAAAAAAAAATGAAGAAGAAGCTCTGGGAAAATTATTTCAATACATTGTTGAATTTTTATAGAGTCATTTTTGCTTATTTTATAATTTTTTATCGTTTTTTAAAACCATTTAGAATAATATTTTCTGGCATTTTTTTTGCTAATATCTATTTGAAAATAAATTTTAGGAGGTGTCTATGGTGGCAAGACTGGATGACTACATTTTTAATGAAATTAATGACTTTATGAATATAATTAATAAAACCTTTTCCAGATATAATGAATATCCTTTTGTAAGGATATATGAAAATGATGATAATTTTATTTTTAAATTTGAAGTTCCTGGTATTTCTACAGAAAGTATTAATATAGAAGTTGAAAACGATATTCTAAATATTTCTTTCGATAAACCCTTTGAAGAAATTAAGGACACAAAGGTTATTAGAAATGAAATCAATTACGGTAAATTTGTGAGAAATTTTCAATTACCTGTCAAAGTTGATGTAGATAGGGCTGTTGCTGATTATAAGAATGGAGTTTTAACCCTTAATTTGCCAAAAGCTGAAGAAGCGAAGCCAAAAAAAATTGCAATAAAAAAAGAATGATTCGTAAGGAGGTACTTTATGACATTAAAAAAATTAATTCCGTGGAATAAAGATAAGAAAGAAAAAGATAAGGAAACTCAATTAGAAGTAAAAGAAAAATATATAAGTCCAAGAGATTACTTTATGGATATTCAGAGAAGATTTGATGAAATTTTTGAAGAATTCGCATTTAATTTTGGATTTCCATCTCTGAGTGAATCAAAGTTTTATCCCAAAATTGATGTAAGAGAAGATGAAAGAAATCTGGTAATTTATGCAGAAGTTCCCGGACTTGATGAAAAAAACTTAGATATTTCTATTACAAAAGATAGCTTAATTCTTTCTGGAGAAAAGAAAACAGAATATGAAGATAAATCTCCAAATTATTATAAAAAAGAAATTTCTTATGGGAATTTTAAAAGAATAATTCCATTACCAGTAGAAGTAGATGAATCTAAAGCAGAGGCAAAATATAAAAATGGAGTAATTAGTATTCTTATACCAAAACTTCATAAAGAAGAGAAAAAGGTTAAAAAGATTCCTATAAAATCTGAATAAAAAATTTCCAGGATCTATTACGATTCTGGAAATTTTCTTTACTTTTTTTTTATTTTTAATTTTTAGTATTTTTATAGAAATTGTCAGAATAAAGGATAATAATAAATGAAAATAACTAGCAAAGGTAGGTATGGAATAAAGATTATGTTAGAACTCACAAAAAATTATCCCCATCAATCTTTGATGAAGTCAAAAGAAATAGCAAAAAAACAAAAAATTCCCATAAAATATCTGGAACAAATTATAAATTCTTTACGAAAATGTGATCTGGTATTAAGTATTCGCGGGGCTGAGGGTGGATATCAACTAGCAAGAAATCCTGAGTTAATAACGATTTATGATATTTTAAAATGTCTGGAAGGAAATTTAAGTATAATTGAAAAAAAAGGAGATATAGCAAAAGGGGAGGCAGGACAATTCTGGAAAGAAATTGATTTGAAAATTGAGGATATGTTATCTATTAATTTAAAAGATTTTCTTAATAAAATAGAAGGAGAAGCAGTAGAAAACGCAATTATGTATTTTATTTAATATTTAAATAGAATCAGAGAGGAGTTAAAGGAATTATAGAGATAATTTCTTCTGGTTGTTGTACAATATAATTGGGCGGAATTTCCGGCGTTTGATTTAAATACCCCCATTTACACCATAAAGATACAGCATTTAAATTTCTGGCTGTTTGAATATCTATTTCTGAATCTCCAATAACATAAATATTTGAAATATCATTCAGTTTTTTATTTTCAATTTCCTTTAAAACAGGTTCTGGAGATGGTTTTGATAAAGGATAAAGATCACCTCCAATAATAGAAGTAAAATATTCTAGTAAATTCAATTTTTTCAGCAAAATCTCAGTTAATTTTTGCGGTTTATTGGTATATAAAAATAAATAATGTTTTTTATAAATTTCCTTTATTACTTTGTCTATTCCTTCATAAATTCTTGTATGTTCTACTATATGATTGGCATAGTCTATCTCGTATTTTCTTTTTAAATCTTCTGGTATTTCGTCATTTTTTATTAATTCAGGGAAGCAATTTTTATATAAAAAATTCATCCCTTTATTTACAAGAGTTTGTAGGGCGTCACTAGGTAAAGGTGGTAAATTATATAGTCTCCGTATACGGTTTACACTTAATGCCATATCATACCTGCTATCTTCAATGGTTCCATCTAAATCAAAAATAACTAAATATTTCATTTTATAGTTCCTTTATACTCCCCTTTTTCTAGTAGACTTTCCATACTACCCTTTGCATCACTCCATTCAGTAACTTTTCTTTCTCCGGTAATAGATCCCTTAAAAGCTTTAAATGGATTGGGATTATGAACCTTTACTTCATGGGGAATGCCGCCGGGAATAATTAAAATATCACCTGCTTCAATGGTCACAGGCCCAAAATCAAAATGAAAAGTAATTACTCCTTCAACAGCACCACGTATCTCATCATAGTCATGGCTATGTAAACTTCTTTCAAACCAGCCTGGAACAGTCTGTAAATCATAAACTTTAAAACCATATTTTTCCATTTCTTGTTTAACTTTCTCTTCTGTTGGAATTTCTTTGTAAGGCCATTTAATTACTTTTATTTGATTATACATATTAAAATCTCTATCATTTATAGGTCATATGGTCGTACTGTAATCCTTTTATTCGAACGAGTTCTAAAAATAGCTTCATCAATGATTTGTCGTACTTTTTCATTAATTGCATCAAGTGTTTCAATACTGATCTCACAATTTTTTTGTTTTATGTAGTCTTTAATTTTACTGACATTAATAAAATTGGTACGCTCTTTTTTTTTTCTCCTATTTCTCTGATGAATCAGATCATCAATAGAAATCTCCTTCGCTTCATTTTCCTTAAATGATAAATTCTCTTCAAATGAATTTTTCATATATAACACCTAAGTTAATTTTATTATATTGCAAAATAAAAAAAAATATAAAAAAGTCAACTGAATTAATAATTTTATTCATAATAAGTACAGTATATGATTATTGGTGGATGTAATATAAAAATCTGGTATTATATTATTTTTACTACCTTACCAATCCTTTCTCTTTCAATAATCCCAATACATCGTTTGACTTGATTATTTCTTTTAAAAGTTGTTTTAAATACGAATGTTCCTGTATTTTTTTAATGCTTTCTTCTACACCTTCCGGCAAATATTCCAGCTTCGCTTCTATTGCCGATAATACCATCTCCTGCGCATCAATAATTTTGCCTTCGTAAATTCCTTCTTCTTTGCCCTTCTGTATCCCTTCCTTTATTCCTTTTTGTATTCCTTCTCTTAAACCT
>FWPU01007183.1_pt1 | contig 20882 bp, 24 predicted proteins | sample 2228361 | NCBI WGS metagenome assembly FWPU01 (sample SAMEA103939777, study PRJEB20133) | metagenome
CTGTTCTTTCCTGGGACATCCTCCAACCTGCCCGCATGGAAAGCCCATACCAAGGGGTGAATGTTGTTTGAAGTACAGGTCAGAGTATAAACCTCTTGTGATACAGTTGAAGGAAATGGATGTTGGCTCCAGTGGGAGGATTGTTTTTATAGTACCTTCAGAAGACTCAAGGATCGAGCGACTTGCATCAATGGGTATTGTTCCTGGTAGTATCATAAAACTGAAGAAGAGGAGGCCATCATTTGTGCTTGAGATAGAGGAGACAACACTGGCTATTGATGACAGGATTGCAGAGGAGATATATGTAAAACAGGTATAAGATATAAGGAGGTTTATATATGGAATGCAAGATGGAAAAGAATAATCCATATTGTAATTGTACCTACGAGCCGTGCAGTAGAAAATACAAATGCTGTGATTGTCTGCATTATCACAGAAAGAACAATGAACTACCAGCATGTTTTTTTAATGCAGAATTTGAAAGAACCTATGACCGCTCAATCGGAAACTTTTTGAGGATGCAAAAGAGATGAGCCGGCGTGGTGGAACTGGCAGACGCGCCGGACTCAAAATCCGGTGGGCGAAAGTCCGTGTGGGTTCGACTCCCACCGCCGGCACCACTCTATCTATGCTATTCATCCTTTTATTGCTGGGCTTGTTATCCGTGAAAAGCTTCTCTTCCACAAGACCTTCTCCCTTTGAGATAAACGGTTTAGTTGGAAGTATGGCACCTGACTTTGCAATTGAGGATCTTAAAGGAGATAAAATATCCCTCTCCATGTTCAGGGGGAGGCCTGTACTCCTTAATATCTGGGCAACATGGTGCCCCTATTGCAGAGAGGAAAGACCTGAACTTAACAGCCTTTATAAGAAATACAGTGAAACAGGCCTTATTGTGATAGCTGTATCAATAGACCATAATACTGAAAAGGTGAAGACATATCTTGAGGATGTCCCTGTGGATTATATGGTTTTGATCGATAAAAAGGGGATTGTGGCAAGGTTGTATAAGGTCTACGCCTTACCCACATCCATCCTGATAGATAGAGAAGGGAGGATTAAAAAGGTACTCATGGGTTCAAGAAGATGGCTTGCTGATGATCCAAGGACAATGATTGAAGCTCTTCTCATGGAGTGATTTCATTCCTTGACAAAAGATACTCTCATGGTTAGAATCACACTCTATAAATAGAATTTAATGGAGGTTAATTATGAATCCAGAAGATATCAGATATCATAAGGAACACACCTGGGCAAAGCTCGCTGGTAAGAGGATAACCGTGGGTATTACAGATTATGCACAGGAGTCGCTCGGCGATATCGTCTATATCGATGCACCTGACGTGGATACAGAGGTAGAGGCCGGAACGGAACTGACTCACATAGAGTCAACAAAGGCCACATCACCTGTGATAAGCCCTGTATCAGGTACGATAGTTGAGTTTAACGAGGAGTTGATAGAATCGCCTGAGTTGATTAATGAAAATCCATATGGCAAAGGCTGGATCGCGGTTATTGAAGTGGAGGATGATTCTGAATATAACAATCTTATGGATGCAACGGAATACGAGAGATATCTTGAAGAAGAGGTAAAACTGAAATAATGAAGATCGCTATTCTTGGTGCAGGACCTGGTGGTTATGTTGCTGCTATCAGGGCAGCACAGCTTGGTGCAGAGGTTACAGTTATAGAGGAGAGCGAGGTAGGGGGCACATGCCTTAACAGAGGATGTATCCCAACAAAGACCCTTATAGCATCAGCAGAACTCTTGCACAGGGCAAGGAATGCAGGTGACTTTGGTCTTGAGCTGAATGGCACTATAGAACCTAATATCCATAAGGTTATCGAGAGAAAAGACAAGGTCGTCTCCACACAGGTTAAAGGTATAAGAGGTCTTTTCAGATCATGGGGGATACAGTGCCTTGATGGTAGGGGATTTATTTTAAGTCCGAAAAAGATTAGGGTTACAATGAAAGATGGTTCAACAAAGGAGATAGAGGCTGACAAAATCATTATAGCCACAGGCTCACGTCCTGCACATATACCAACATTCCCTTTTGACGGCAAGAACATCCTTTCAAGTGATGATGCCCTGATGATTGAAAAGATCCCTTCCAGTCTCCTCATTATTGGTGCAGGTGTGATAGGATGTGAATTTGCGTTTATATTCAGAGAATTTGGCTCTGATGTTACTATGATTGAGATGTTGCCACATGCTGTATCAACAGAGGATGAGGAGATATCTACTATTCTTGAGAGGGAATTGAAAAAAAGGAAGATCAAGCTCCTGACCGATATAAAGGTTGAAGGTGTGGATTTAAGGGATGGTATTGTTTCAGCGCGTCTTTCTGATGGCAAGACCATAGAAGCAGAGAAGATACTCGTATCAATAGGAAGGGCTATAAACAGTGATAATATCGGACTTGAGGACATTGGGATAAAGAAAGGGACAAAGGGGGAGATAATAACTGACAGTCGTATGCAGACGAATGTTGAGGGTATCTATGCAATAGGTGATGTTGTCGGTGGTTTGATGCTTGCCCATGTTGCATCAAGGGAAGGCATTGTTGCTGCGGAGAATGCTATGGGTGGTGATTCTCAGATAAATTATGATGTTGTACCTTCCGCAATATTTACAAGTCCTGAGATTGCATCGGTTGGTCTTAGAGAAAGGGATGCTGTTCAAAAGGGAATCAAGGTCAAGGTTGGCAGGTTCCTGTTCAGGGCACTTGGGAAGGCCCATGCAATTGGTGAGATAACAGGCCTGATAAAGCTCGTAGCAGATGAAGGGACAGAAAAACTGCTCGGCGCCCATATTATAGGACCGCATGCATCAGACCTTATTCATGAAGTTGCCCTTGCAATTGAGAATGGTCTGTCTGCAAGGGATATTGCTCGCACTATCCATGCACATCCGACTCTCTCAGAAGGCATCATGGAGACTGCAGAGGATCTTCATGGCTATGCGATTCATGTGCCAAAAAAATAGAATCACTTCAGCATGACAACAAGAGAGGTTAGCATAGGGGATGTTATATTTGGAGGTAAAAGTCCCCTTGCTATAATAGCAGGCCCATGCGTGATTGAGAACGATGAGACCACCCTTTACGTTGCAAAAAGACTCAGGGAATATTCAGAAAGACTCAAAATTCCGTTTGTCTTCAAAAGCTCCTATGACAAGGCAAACAGGACATCAATAAACTCTTACAGGGGACCAGGGATTAAAGAAGGCCTGAGGATACTCAAGAGGGTAAAGACAGAGGTTGGTCTGCCTGTGCTTTCTGATGTACATTCTATTGATGAAGTCACAATTGCATCAGAGATACTCGATGCCTTACAGATACCTGCCTTCTTATGTAGACAGACAGATTTGATCATCTCAGCATCAAAGACAGGTAAGCCAGTCAATATCAAGAAGGGACAGTTCCTCGCACCATGGGATATAAAAAACATCATAGAGAAGTTCACATCCACAGGCAATCATAATCTTATGATTACAGAAAGGGGCACATCCTTTGGTTATAACAACCTTGTTGTTGATTTCAGGAGCCTTCCTATTGTTCGTTTCTCTGGTTATCCTGTAATATTTGACGTAACCCACAGCCTACAACTCCCTGGTAGCGAGGGTATTTCATCAGGTGGCCAGAGGGAATTTGCAGAGCCACTGGCAAGGGCTGCGGTTGCAGTTGGTGTTGATGGACTATTTATGGAGGTTCACCCTGAGCCTGAAAGGGCATTGTGTGATGGTCCAAATATGATGAGACTTGATGAACTTGAGAAGATACTCTCTACTGTCAAGGCAATAGATAACCTGTTAAAATAGATTATGGATTATATCCGTGACATAGCCAGAAAGGTTCTAAGGATAGAGGCTAATGCTATTTCTGCCCTTAGTAATAGGATTGATAGTAGGTTTGATAAGGCTGTTGAAATAATATTTAACAGCAAAGGCAGGGTTGTGGTTACAGGTATGGGTAAATCAGGCATTATCGGGAAAAAGATTGCTGCTACCCTTGCCTCGACAGGCACGCCTGCCTTTTTCATGCATCCTGCTGAGGCCAGCCATGGTGACCTCGGCATGGTCACACCTGATGATGTGATGATAGCGATCTCAAACAGTGGTGAGACAGAAGAATTGGTGAATCTGATACCCTATCTGAAGCGCTTTGATGTTAAGCTTATCTCTTTGACCGGAAGGCCCGATTCAATACTCTCCAGGTCTGCCGATGTCAGTCTTGATATATCAGTGGAGGAAGAGGCCTGTCCAATGGGCATTGTGCCAACTGCATCAACAACAGCAGCCCTGGCAATGGGAGATGCCCTAACAGTAGCCCTTTTAATGAAGAGGGGGTTTAAAGAAGAAGATTTTGCAATGTTTCACCCAGGAGGCATCCTCGGAAAAAAACTCCTCATAAAGGTTAAAGACCTGATGCATACAGGGGATTCTATCCCCGTTGTCCTACCGCATGTTTCGATGACAGAAGCGGTTGTAGAGATATCATCAAAGAGACTTGGCGTCACTATAGTGGCAGATGAGGATAGGAAAATTCGTGGCGTGATTACTGATGGTGATTTGAGACGGGGGATCCAGAAATGGGGCAAGTCATTCTTCGAGATGAAGGCTGAAGAGGTCATGACAGAAAATCCAAAAACTATATCTGAAGAGGAACTCGCAGCAAAAGCACTATCGATAATGGAGAATTACTCCATAACATCACTCATAGTGCCTGATGATGATGGAAAGGCGAGAGGATTAATTCATTTACATGACATATTGAAGAAGGGGATAGTGTGAAAAAGAGTTCAAAATTCAAAATTCAAAATTCAAAGTTGAAGAAAATTGCAAAAAACATCAAACTCCTTATCCTTGATGTGGATGGTGTCCTTACTGATGGCAGTATTATCCTTGATGATAAAGGCAATGAACTGAAGATGTTTCATGTAAGGGATGGTCATGGGATAAAGATGCTTCAGAGGGCAGGTATTAAGGTGGCTATAATTACAGGAAGAAGCTCTGATGTTGTATTAATAAGAGCCAGGGAGATAGGTATTTCAGATGTTTATCAGGGTATTTTTAAGAAATCACAAATATACGGAGAGCTTCTCAATAGGTATAACCTCAAGGATGAAGAGGTTGCCTTTATGGGAGACGATATCGTTGATATAGAACTCCTCAAGAGGGTAGGGCTTCCTGCTGTTCCTGCGGATGCTGATGAAGAGACAAAAGGTTTTGCTAAGTTTATATCAACAAAGGATGGTGGCAGGGGAGCAGTGAGGGAGTTTATTGACTTTATATTAAAATCTTCTGACACATGGAATTCTGTATCAGGTGAATCAATTGGTTAACATCCCCACAATAATTACCTTTAGCAGGATATTGATAATTCCGCTCTTTATTTTAGTCGCAACAACAGATCCACTGCTCGGTGCAGCGATCTTTGCCATTGCCTCGGTCACTGACCTTCTTGATGGATACCTCGCAAGGAAACAAAAGCAGATAACAAAGCTCGGTATTCTCCTTGACCCACTTGCTGACAAATTGCTTGTTATTTCAGCCCTTATCATGCTTGTTGATATGGGAATAGTGCCTGCATGGATAGCCATCATAATCATCCTGAGGGAATTCCTCGTTACGGGATTACGAATTGTAGCTATCTCAAGGAATATAATGATACCTGCTGAGTCAGGTGGCAAGATAAAGACCACTGCCCAGCTCTCGTCCATACTCATCCTGCTCATTGATAGAACCTCTATTGGTATAGATCTTTATAGCTCAGGGATTATACTCTTATCTTTAGCGATGATTATAGGCATTGTCTCAGGGATAAGATATTTTGTATTATTCTGGGGGAAACTATGAGTGGCCTTTATCTCTTACTCTATCTTCTTATCCCTCTTGCATATATAGTAGGTTCGATTCCATTTGGACTTATTATTAGTAAGATAAAAGGGATAGACCTCAGGAGTGCAGGAAGTGGAAACATCGGTGCAACAAATGTATTGAGGACAATGGGGAAGATGCCTGCTCTTGCCACACTCCTTGGCGACGCTCTAAAAGGTGCCATACCTGTTTTAATGTGCAGAAGTATTCTAATTCATATAGGCCAGAGCGAAGACGCCGGGTCTATATACAGAGAAATGACATTATGGGAAGGTATAGTAGGATTCATGGCGATACTTGGGCATATTTATTCTGTTTTTCTTTCGTTTAAAGGAGGGAAAGGAGTGGCCACTGGACTTGGTGTAATTATTGTATATAGTCCTGTATCTGCCATTGCTGTCATTTTAATCTGGTTGCTGGTAGCTGTCCTTACAAAATATTCTTCACTTGCAGCAATCACTGCATTCCTTTCTCTGCCGGTTGTTATTTTATTTTTTAATGAGTCAACGTTTAAAATTTATTTTGGTATATTCATTGCTTTTCTGATAGTATTAAGGCATAGAGATAATATAAAGAGGCTTCTTGATAGGAAGGAACCCAAATTTGGCCATTCAACGTGGCAAAGAGGAGAGGGATGAGGGCATTAAATAAGATCTCATTCTGGCTTATCTTCCTTTTGAGTATAAGTTTAGTATCTACTGATGATATATCAGCTATTGACAATGACGGATTATTTCAGACTAAGGTTGATGTGAAGGCCTTCTCTGATTTTAGAAAAGAGAAAGGACTCAGAAACCTTGAACCACAGTCTATGATCCTCATCTCAAGTGGTCTTGATGCATTGGAGAAAGGCAGGAGGGAGGATGCCATCTCATACTTTGAGGATGCAGCAAACCTCTCTCCTGATTTACCACAATCTTATATATACCTTGCAAAGACAAACTTCTCATTTACTACCGAGGGACTTACACAGACTATTAAATATCTTAGAGATGCATGGAGGGCACTTCGGAATAACTTCTGGTGGTCATTCAGGACTGCCGGTAACTTTCTCGTCTCATTCTATCTATCGGTATATATCTCCATAATCGCATTTGTAATCTTCCTGATAATACCGAGATTCAATCTGTATATACATGATATACATGAGGATAGAAGGAGGCTCTTTCTGCTCGTACCCCCCATTGTCTTTGTTGTATTTGGTCCGATATTTGGTATCCTTGCATTTACATTACCCGTCTGGCTGTATCTAAAGAAAAATGAGAAGATGCTAATTTACGGATTGTTTCTAATCGTAGTGGTTATCATCACGCTGGTACCTTTTCTCTCTTCATTCTTTAATGCATCAACCAATGTCACACTCAGAAATATAATCAATATCAATAGCGGTCTTTATACAGGTGACACTGTCTATCTATTAAAAGGCAGGGATGATTATGAGACGGCCTTTACATATGCCCTTGACCTCAAGAGAAAGGGCCACTATAAAGAGGCCATAGAGGTATATGAATCTTTGATTGGTAAGTATGGAAAAAGGAAGGATGCTAAACTCTACAACAATATCGCAAACTGCTATGTAGGATTGAATGATAATGAAACAGCACTTCAATATTATACAAGGGCACTTCAGATAGAGGAATTGGCCTCCTCTTATTACAACCTCAGTCAGATGTACAGAGAATTCTTTGACTTTAAAAAGGGTGAAGAATACTACAACAAGGCACTCTCCATAAGCTCTGAAAAGGTCCATTTTTTTACAGGACTGCGGGGAACCACTGTGAATAGTTTTGTTGTGGATGAGATACTGAGTATTAAGGAGTTGTGGTCACTGGCATTCAGAACCACATCTTCAGGTACAGCATCAGGCCATCTTGGGAAGATGCTCTCGTTTACAAACAAGTGGATATCCTATTTTATTCTTCTGTTAACAATCATTGCTATAAGCATTTATGAAAGGACAACCCCTGTTTTTGCTTTCAGATGCGTTAGATGTGGAAACATACAATGCAGTCTCTGTGAGAAGAGGCTTGCCCGTGATAGCATGTGTCATATCTGCTATAGCGCCCTCACAGATATAACCAGTTTGAATGTTAAAGAAAGGATATCAAGAATTGTTCAAATACACCGTTATAGAGAGGAGAGGTTGCAGAGGCTTAAGGTGATGACCCTTCTTTTGCCAGGAAGCGGTCATATATTCTATGGATGGACAGTGCAGGGTTTTTTTATCATGTTTTTATTTATCTTCTTATTGATCTTTGCCTTTATGTGGACTTACTTTAACCCTTCTGTTTCGATGACAGATGTTGCTGTCTTATTCAGGTGGCTCTCATTAACGGGTCTTGCAATGATCTATGTGATTACCGCATTAAATGTCTTCAGAAAGGTTCCTAAGAAATGGCGTTAGAGGGATTCTTACAGGAATTTGGTCTTGCTGACATACTCCAGCTTATATACTTCCAGAAAAAGACAGGTGTATTGAAGATTGAAGGTAAGGATAACAGGATAATGTTGAACATCGTTAATGGTAATATCACAGGTCTTGAGTCAGAAAAGAGAACAGAGGAAGATAGACTGGGAAGGATACTTGTTAAAAAGGGCCTGATAATGCTTGATGACTTGAACACTGCTCTTGAGTTACAGAAACAGGAGAATGCACGACTGGCAAACATTCTGTACAAGAAGGGCCTTGTTCCGAAGGAGACCCTTATAGAGACAATACAGCATCAGATAACCGATACGATTGCCCTTATCTTTACATGGGATGAGGGAAGATATGAATTTATTCCTCAGGAGAAGGTACCCGAGGAATTGCCCGTGACCATTGATACACAACATCTATTGATGGACAGTCTTAAGACTGTTGACGAATGGTCAGTTGTTGAAGGAAAGCTCAATCTGACCACGGTGTTCAAACAGGAAAGGGTTCCTGAGCCTGATGAGATTAACGATGTGGAGAATACAGTACTTAATCTTGTTGATGGTGAAAACGATGTGAGTACAATTATCAGCATAAGCTCTGTTGGTGACCTTGAGACATCAAAGGCACTGATCTCTTTAAGTGAAAAAGGCATTATAATCCCAAAAAGATTACACAAAGAAGAGGTATTGGTTGTTGAAAAAACATCAAGAAGGGCTATTATAATTGGACTTGTTCTTGCAGCCATAGTCTTTACTTTACTCATTACACTAGTTGGTCAGATGGATATCTTCAGGACATTTCAGAAGACTCGTGCTGTTTCAAAGATCGAGAGACTAAAGAGTAAGATAGATATTTATAAGATTAGTCATGGCACATATCCAGAAAGCCTTGATCTTATCACCGATGAAAAAGACCCCTGGGATATGCCATTCATATACATAAACACAGGGGATGGTTTTAAACTCTTCAGTTCAGGTCCTGACAGGCTCAGGGGTACAGATGATGATATCTACTGAGGTAATATCATGAAGAAGGCAATAGTGCTTCTCAGCGGTGGCATTGATTCAACCACAACATTGGCAATAGCAAGTGATGAGGGTTATGAGGTCTATGCGCTGAGTTTTGATTACAAACAGAGGCACAGGGTTGAGATTGAGCAAACAAAAAAAAACGCTAAGAGATGGATGGTCAGGCAACACCTGATTGTAAGTTTTGATTTGAGGGATGTTGCAATCTCAGCCCTTACAGCGGATATCGAGGTGCCCAAAGACCGAGACATTTCAGTGCTGAAGGATATACCTGTTACTTATGTTCCTGCAAGAAATGTCATCTTTCTTTCTTTTGCACTTGCTTGGGCAGAGACCATTGGTTCAGAGGCTATCTTTATTGGCACCAATGCAATTGACTACAGTGGCTATCCTGATTGCAGACCCGAATTTATAAAGGCATTTGAGGATATGGCAAATTTGGCAACCAAGGTATCTGTAGAGGGTAGGGCAAGATTTAAAATCCATACACCCTTGATTAATATGAGTAAGTCACAGATTATCAAGAAAGGCCTTGAACTCGGGGTTAATTTTTCAGATACATGGAGTTGTTATGACCCACAGTTCGTTGAAAAAACCGATAACCAACCTCTTAACATCTCAACCTCTCAACTTTTTACTCCTTGTGGTAGATGTGATAGCTGTCTCCTCCGTGAAAAGGGTTTTAAAGAGGCAGGGATAGAGGATCCTTTGAAAGGCAATTATGGGATTAGAAGTAAGGAAGATATTTAAGTTTAGAGGAAAGTCATACACCATCTTTAGTTTAAAAAGCCTTGAGGAGCAAGGCCTTCCAAATATCCACCATCTCCCTTTCAGCATCAGGGTTCTGCTTGAGAATCTCTTAAGAAATATGGATGGAAAGGTCGTTACAGAGGAGGACATAAAGGTGTTGACTAATTGGAAGGAAAAGGGCTTAAGGGAGGTCGCATTTTATCCTTCAAGGGTCATACTTCAGGACTTTACAGGTGTACCATGTGTTGTTGACCTTGCATCCATGAGGGATGCCATGGTCAGGCTCGGGAAGAACCCTGAAAGAATAAACCCCCTTGTAACTGTTGACCTTGTAATTGACCATTCCCTTCAGATAGACCACTATGGTAGTGAAGATTCAAAAGAAAAGAACATGCAACTTGAATACATGAGAAACGCAGAGAGGTACTCCCTTTTAAAATGGGCACAGAATTCCTTTAAAAATATGAGAATATTTCCTCCTGGTTCAGGCATTATTCATCAGGTAAATCTTGAATATATCTCAAAAATCGTGATGGAGAAAGAGATGGACGGTGAAACCATTCTATTGCCTGAGACACTTATTGGTACTGATTCTCATACAACAATGATAAACTCCCTTGGTGTTCTTGGATGGGGTGTTGGCGGCATAGAGGCTGAGGCTGTTATGCTCGGACAGCCTTATTATATGATAGTCCCTGAGGTGGTGGGTGTAAGACTTACAGGAGAATCCATAGAGGGTGTAACAGCTACGGACCTTGTGCTTGCCATCACTAAATTCTTAAGGAAACATAATGTCGTTGGAAAGTTTGTAGAGTTCATAGGTTCTGCTGTAAAGTCACTCTCAATACCTGACAGGGCAACCATTTCAAATATGACACCTGAATACGGTGCAACTATAGGGTTTTTCCCTGTTGATGAGGAGACGATAGAATATCTCAGACTTACAGCACGTAGCGAGATAGCTGATTTGGTTGATGCCTATATGAAGGAACAGGGTCTTCTTTATGAGGGAGATGAAGAGCCTATGTACTCCGAGGTGGTTGAGTTTGATCTCTCCTCTGTTACACCCTCTCTTGCTGGCCCATCAAGACCACAGGATCATATTCCCTTAAAAGAGATGAAACAGAAATTTTATGAATACCTGAGTTCTAAAAAGGACATTAATACCTCTTCGAATTCTCTCTCCACCTTTGCCACTGAATCAGGTCATGAGGTAGAAGACAGTAGTTGTAAATTACAGACTGAAAAAAGGGAGTCTGTTATTGAGATTGATGCTGAGGAATTAAGGCTCACTGATGGCTCAATTGTAATTGCTGCGATAACCTCATGTACTAACACCTCCAATCCCTCTGTGATGTTAGGAGCAGGTCTTCTTGCAAAAAAGGCTGTGGAGAAGGGATTGACTGTTAAGCCCTATGTGAAGACATCTTTTGCCCCTGGTTCTCTGGTTGTTTCTGAGTATCTTAAGAGAGCAAACCTGCTCCAATATCTTGAAAAGTTGAACTTTCACATAGTTGGCTTTGGTTGTGCAACATGTATAGGCAACAGCGGTCCCCTTCATCCTGAGATAGAGGATGCGATTACAAGAGACAACCTTATAGTATCTGCTATACTTTCAGGAAACAGGAATTTTGAGGCAAGGATACATCCATCTGTTAAGACAAACTACCTTGCCTCTCCACTCCTTGTTGTTGCCTTTGCCATTGCAGGATGTGTAGACATCGACCTTACAAGCGAGCCCTTAGGAATGGGTAGTGATGGTAAGCCTGTCTATTTAAAAAATATTTGGCCATCAAGGAAAGAGATGATGGAGGTTAGCAACATAATAACACAAGACATGTTTTTAAATGCATACAAAAACATACTTCATGGTGATAAGCACTGGCAATCTTTACCCTCTCCTCTTGGTAAGACTTTCAAGTGGGATGAAGAATCCACATATATAAAGAAGCCACCATTTTTTGAGAGTACGGATTTTATAGAGAAAGAGACCTGTGACATTGAAAGGGCGAGGGCACTCGTTGTTCTTGGCGATTCTGTAACAACCGACCACATATCACCTGCAGGCACAATACCTGTTGATTATCCGGCCGGAAGGTATCTCTTGGAAAAGGGAGTTGGAGAAAAAGACTTTAATACATATGGCTCAAGAAGGGGCAACCATGAGGTGATGATGAGAGGGACATTTGCTAATGTGAGGATAAGGAACAGGCTTGTTGCACCGAAAGAGGGTGGTTATACAATGAAACTTCCTGAAGGAGAAGTGATGTTCATCTATGATGCAGCGATGAGATATATGGATGAAGGCACGCCATTGATTATTCTGGCAGGCAAGGGATACGGTGCAGGCTCATCAAGGGACTGGGCAGCAAAGGGCACTTATCTCCTTGGTGTCAGGGCTGTGATAGCCGAATCCTTTGAGAGAATACACAGAAGCAACCTTGTAGGTATGGGTGTTTTACCGCTCTGCTTCAAGGAAGGTGAGGGTTTAGAAACCCTTGGTATAAAGGGTGATGAGGAATTCTATATACACGGAATTAAAGACATAACCCCGCAAAAGGAGCTTGATGTCATTGCTATAAATAAAGATAACAAAAGGACACAGTTTAATGTAATTGCACGGCTTGATACATGGATAGAGGTTGATTATTTCAAAAGCGGTGGTATTCTACCCCATGTCTTAAAAAAACTATCGGCAGATGATAACTAATTTATTATTCTTTCATGGCTAAAGGGTGTATAACCGCAGAGTTTACATACTGTCTCATTCTCGTCAGCCCACAACTCTATATCAAAACCACATCTTGGACACGTTATCTCTATTGGTATGGGTATTGTATTTATAAATAGATCAAATCTGTCTTTTGATTCCATTTCTGTCATCCTCTTTCCTTCTTGACAGGCTTACATTCAGGGCATATACCATGAAACTCAATATGACTGTTTAAAAGCTTATAACCTTTTGCAAGGACGTTGGGTAAAGATATGTTAAAATCCCTGTGAATATCAACAATCCGCTCACATTTACTGCAGATGAGGTGATGATGAACTGAGGTATCAGGGTCGTATCGTTTTCTCTTAGGGTCAACCGAGAGTTGAAGGAGATAGCCATGTTCCTTGAGTGCCTCAAGTGTATTATAGACAGTAGCAAAGGACATCGTAGGAAAATCCTTCTTTACCCCCCTGTATATATCCTCTGCAGAAGGATGACTCCTGTTGCCCTCAAGAAACCTCAGGATTGCCAGTCTCTGGGGCGTTCTTTTGATCCCCTTTGGCAATTGAATGGTCATAGAATTTTTAAAATTATTTTTCTTAAATAAAGAATACCAGATAAGAAAGATTCTTGTCAAATCTACCCGCATCACTCTCTTTCAAAGGTGGATGGTTCTTCTTTATAAAGAGGGGACAAGTGAGAGATTATATTGAGCCTGTGCCATACAGGGATGAAGCATTAATCCGCAAAAAGAGGCACTTTGAAGGTCAGTTCAAAAATTACCTGAAGAGTACATATTAAGGTATTTATAACTTAATCCTGCCCTATAAATGCCGTTTATCTCTTTTACCCATCTTGTGAGTCCGAATTCAGGAACATCAAGATTTTTATCACCTTTTTCAATAAAGATTACCTGACCTTTCTCAAGAGGGTGATCGGTAATCATTCCAAAACCAGCCTCAGAGATATCCACAATCTTACCTCTTGCCCTGATACGTTGACTGCTACCATATTCAACCTTTATATATTCGAATTCTATATTAACGTCCACTGGTCTTCTCTGAAATCTCCTTCTTTGATTCATGGTTCCTTCTTAATACTAAAGATTTGCAATTTCTATATCTTAATTGTCTTAATGGTATATATTTTTATCGTAGATGTCAAGGAATGAATTTTAAGTGAACTACCAGAAGGGTAAATAGTTGAATACAATATCTGTTCTGTTTCTGATACAATAAGACCTATAAAAATGTGGCAACCTGTATGATTTTCCCAACAGGAAAACTACCGCTAAATTTTCTTGAGAGGATGTTAAAGAAATACTCATCCTCTGATGAGAGGGTGGTAGTAGGCCCGGCAATAGGGGAAGATGCCACTGCTATTGATATGGGTGACAGATACCTTATTGCAAAAACAGATCCCATCACATTTGTTGCAGAGGATATAGGAACATATGCAATCAATATTAATGCCAATGATATTGCCACAATGGGCGGAAGACCTCTGTGGTTCCTTGTAACAATCCTCCTTCCAGATGGCTCCACAACACCTGAGCTTGTTGAAAAGATTTTTCATCAATTGTCTGCCACCTGCAAAGGACTCGGCATTTCGTTATGTGGTGGCCACACTGAAATTACCGCTGGCCTTGAAAAACCCATTGTAATAGGGATGATGCTTGGAGAGGTTGAGAAGGGCTCACTTATAAAGACAGGGGGTGCAAAGATTGGAGATGATATAATACTGACAAAGGCTATTGCTATAGAGGCAACATCCATACTTGCAAGAGAGAAAGGAAAGGAATTGGAGGGAGTCTTTGGAGAGGATTTTGTTCAGAGGTGCAAGGGTTTTGTTGAGTATCCAGGTATAAGTGTCCTGAGGGATGCACAGATAGCAATAAAGAATGGTGATGTCCATTCTATGCATGACCCAACAGAGGGTGGTCTTGCAAGTGGACTATATGAAGTTGCAAGTGCTGCAGGGGTTGGGCTCATTATTGAAGAGGAGCAGATACAGGTATTTGAAGAGTGCAGGGTTTTATGTAGGCATTATGGACTTGATCCACTTGGCCTTATTGCATCAGGTGCCCTTTTAATCATCATAAATCCTCAGGATACAGAGAGGGTAATAAGTGCCCTCAGGTCTGAAGCTATTTCTGCTGTAAAGATTGGAAAGATTGTGCCCCGAGAAGAGGGGTTAAGATTAAAAAGAGGGAATAGGACACAGGATCTACCATCCTTTGAAAGGGATGAGATTACAAAGGTGTTATAAATGGTTCACGTTATTCAGAGTACCTGTAACCAAGGCCAACCTTATAATGGTCATCCTGTTTTTCCACCCACTTTACAACACCGAAATCATAAATATCAGGTGTCTTGCCTTCCTTTATCATTATTACCTGGCCTTCCTCAAGCACATGGCTTGTTACCATATTAAAGCCATTCTCAGACACATCCATAACAGTGCCTTTAGCATCAACCCAGTGGGCATGCCCAAATTCAAATACCGCTGCCTGATATACAATATCAAATTGTATAGACCTTCTTGCTTTTCTTCTTTTTTCAGCCATTATTATGAACCCCTTTCTGAAAGGATTGAGAAGAATAAAGAATAGAAATGATAACAAAGCGGTTAAACTAAAGTCAACGACCCGACGAGTTCAGGGACATGGAATTTTGATCTAACACGGGGGCGCTATCTTTCCTTCCATATTTTACTATTTTATAATCCTCTTTCTCATCAATCTGAAAGGGTAGGGGCTCAGGATGATGACCACGGCAATAAGCCAGAGCATATCCCATTTTACAATTAAAAATTCACCTCCCGCAAGATTACGGGAGATATTAACGAGATGATAAAGTGGTGTGAAGAAGGCTATCTTTGTGACAAGTGGATGTAGTGTATCAAGGGGAAAGAATATTCCTGAAAAGAGAAACATTGGGGTCATGAAGAGTGTAAAAAAATAGTTAAAGGAGTCAATCCCTGGAACCGTTGCAGATGTTATAATCCCAATCTCTGCAAATATTATTCCACCTATGAAGATGAACGGGATGACAGCGAGTATATATAACGAGTTTATGAACCCAAATAATGACATCACAGCGGTAATGATAATCCCGTAAAAGGTTCCCTTTGTTGTGCCCCAGAGTATCTCTCCTACAACGAGGTCATCAATGTTGATTGGTGTTGCAAGTATTGCATCAAATGTCTTCTGATATGTCATCCTTATGTATGTCCCATAGGTGCTTTCAAATGTTGCTGCAAACATTGAGGATGAGGCGATAATTCCAGGTGCTATGAAGTTTATATATGGAACACCATTTATCTCCTTAACAAATGCACCAAGACCGAAACCAAGGGCTATGAGATACAGCAATGGTTCAAAGAAGTTCAGAACCATGCTTGATTTATAGCGCTTCGTATAAACCGTGAAGTTTCTCTGCCAGACCCTGAATGCCCTCTTAATTCGCAAGGCTCCTCCCAGTGAGTTTCAGATATACATCCTCGAGATTCCTTCCATTATGAAGATTCATAAGTCTTGAAGGTGTATCAATCGTAATAATCTTGCCTGAGTTCATGATGGCAACCCTATCGCAGAGCCTTTCTGCCTCTTCCATATAGTGAGTTGTAAGTATGAGGGTAGTCTTCTTTGATTTCAGATAATTCAGTTTTTCCCATACAGAATGCCTGCTATGGGGATCGAGGCCTGTTGTTGGCTCATCAAGGATTAATAATTCAGGACTGTTCAATAATGACCTTGCAAGTATCAACTTTCTCTTCATCCCTCCTGAGAGGCTCCTTATATTCACATCTGCCTTCTCCTTCAACTCAACGAATTCAAGTAACTCCCATGCAATGCGTGAGGCCTCTCTCTTTGGTATATCAAAATACCTTGCATATACGATCAGATTCTCAAAGACAGAGAGTTCAACATCGAGATTATCCTCCTGGGGCATCACGCCAATCCTTGATTTTATCTCAGAGGGCCTCTCGGTGACATCCATTCCAAAGACACTGACACTGCCTGATGTTGGCGGCATGGAGCAGTAGATAATTCTCATTGCGGTTGTCTTGCCAGCACCATTAGGTCCGAGAAAACCGAAACACTCTCCCTCATTAATCTCAAAGTCTATATCATCTACTGCCTTTAATGAATTGTAGTATTTTGTAAGTCCCCTTGTAATAACTATGTTCATTTGAATTATATCTTTATGGCTATCTCTGTGGCACTCCTCAGGGCAGAACCAACGTTACCTGGCATCCCAGCATCACCAATTGAGATTACTCTTGTCCCTGTCATTATCTTCACACACTTTTCCTATTACCTGCATTTGCAATGATTGCATCTACACCTGCATCCTCGAGCATCTGGGCGATCCTTCTTGACTCATTGATCGTTATCCCTCCATCAACATATTCATCACAGCAGAGCTTAACCATAGGGGGCATGATAATCCTGTTTCTTAGTTCACAGACCCCTATTTTACCTGTCTGAAAAAGGTGAGAATATGCCATCTATTCTATCAGACCTGTCATTAGTGTCTCTATAATGGCTTATTTTAACATAATCATCTATCTATAACCCCTTCAAACACAGCCTTCACCTCTTTTAATATCTCTCCATGAAGGGCAGGGGTGCCTGCAATAATATTCCCTGTATCAATATATTCCTCACCCCCTCCAAAATCCGTAACAATACCGCCTGCCTCTTTGATTAACAAACTTCCAGCAGCAACATCCCATGGACTCAAACCAAGCTCAAAAAAACCATCACACCTTCCACATGCAAGGTGTGCAAGGTCGAGTGCTGCAGAGCCAGCACGCCTTATGTCACTTACCCTGTTAAAAAGGTTCCTGAAGAGTTTTAGGTATAAATCGATCATCTCTTTTTTACGGAATGGAAAGCCTGTTGTGATGAGAGCATCCCTCATCTCTTCAACAGAGGATACCTTGATATGAGTCCCGTTAAGATAAGCACCTTTACCTTTTACGGCTGTATATAACTCATCCCTCAGGGGGTCAAGGATGACGCCAATCTTTATCTCCTTTTCATGCCTCAATGCAATGGATACAGCAAACATCGGATAGCAATGGATATAATTTGTTGTCCCATCAAGCGGGTCTATTATCCAGAGATAGTCCCCATCTTCTTTAAGTGATTCCTCAGCCAGAAAGGTATTTTCAGGACAAACCTCCTTTATCGTCTTTATAATCATCCTTTCTGATTCCCTGTCTACATATGTGACAAAATCAGATGCATGTTTTAGATTGATATCACCTTTTGAGATCTTTCCAAGATTACTTAGGATTACCTCTCCAGCAAGCTTTGCAGCCTTGATGGCAATTTCGAGGAATCCCTCATATTCTGTCATGATTTAAACCTGCCCCATACTGCCACATGTCTGTCGCTTATAACATCTATGCTCATATACTCAAACTTTTCATCCTTCAGTTGCTGTTCTATCTCTTCCACTGTATAGGAGGCAATAAGTGAGTTGAAAAAATCCCTCTGTAGTATGGGGGATTCTCCTGATGCATATCTCCTTACAAGGTTCTCCACCTCTTTCATATCCTCAGGCCTTAAAAGGTCAACAACAAATACAAAGGCACCATCCTTTGCATAATCCTTTATTGTTCTCCATAACACCTGAGGGTATTTAAGATGATGAAGAAGGCTGTTTGAGATTACCGCATCAAATCTCTTATTAGAGAAACTATCATGGGGCAGACAGGCATTTATAAGGGTAATCCTTTCCGAAAGGCTATATCTCTTTAGATCCTCGAAGGCTATATCAAGCATAGCCTCAGAGCCATCCACACCGGTTATATATGTCTCAGGGAATGCCCTTGCAAAACGTATAATTACATCACATGTCCCGCATCCAAGGTCAAGAACCTCTCCTGATGAGAAGTCGGGGAATCGTCTCCTAAAGTGTTCAACAAAGGCATTATGAGGCTCTGAGAAATCAGCCTCATGATAGGCCTTTGCGTGTTCAGGGTCATCCATTAACTCAGGTTCGGGAATACGCTGTATCATTCTTTCCACTGTGACTGTATATCATATGTTCCATGCTTTCTGAAATTTCTCTTAAGGTTGTTCAGGTCATCACCAACAAGCCCATCAAGGGAGTAATCACCCATACCCTCTTTCTGGAGATAATAGAGATATCCTATGTCCTCTGGCTCTATCCCTATAAGCCTTGCCCCCACACCATCTGCCTTTACAGGGTCTGCTGATGCAATGGCGCACCTCATCTCCACAGATGTGCCATCAACAGGTCCGTCTCCCTCCATACATATAAAACCATCAAGAACAACGAGTTGAGGCCACAGCCTCCTTGCAAACTCAACTATATTATGATGAATCATCTTCACACTCTTTCTGTAACCCTTATACTGCCTGAAGAGAAAATTTATAAACCAGTTTGGAAGTGCTCTCCTTGCCTTTGAGACAGTGCCAGGTGGTAGTCTATCAAGCAGGGTCTTTGGTGCATCGACCTCTATGCCTCCCTTCATACCATGAATCATTGCCATGTCCTGCCTCATAACAAGACCTGCCATGTTCTTTATTCCAAAGGTTGCCATAGCAAAGTTATGTGTTTTGGGAATAGCAAGGGATATCTTATAATCAAACTCCTCAGCCCTCTTTGTTATCCTCAGCTTGGTGTCACCAACTATGGAAAGGATAGGGCTGTAGATATAATCTCTATCATTGTCAAAGTCAGTAAGTGTAATATTTTTGTATTTCTCAGGTAGTCTATAATAATCATAATCCTCAAAGACCTTCGTGGTTGGAAGACCATTGTAGAATGCAGTCGCAGAGGATTCACCAACCGTTATAGGTGTATCGGGTACGATCACCCTTATGAACTCAATCACCGCCTCTATTGCTTCTACATGGGTATTTGCAAAATCAGGTTTTAATGCAACAAGGTTGGGTTTGATAAGTATGTTCTTAGCCTCTTTAATGGGTTCGAGGTCTTCTCGAATAAGTGAGAGAGCCCTTTTTATGTTCTCCTTCCTATCATCACCCCTTACAAGGGAAACCTTCTTTTTATTATTCATGCCCATCCCCATGTTCTGGATTTAAATTTCCAATCCTTATAGCTTGCGTCCCTCTCATTAGAGGGAATCCACCCACTCTTTCTCCTCTATTAAGAGGAGATAAAGGGATATGTAGAAATATTTAATAGGATACAAATAAGGCGTAAAAATATTCAAACCGCCTGTTATTCAAGTTAATATATTCAAGATTTTTCATTGCAAACGCAATAAAAATTATGATACCCTTTTATTAAATCCCATAAACAAGACAGACGTCTATTAATTGTTTAGGTATATAAAAGGAGGAGGCTTAGTTATGAAAAGGCTAACGGAGGGAATCGGTTTGTTTCTTTATGTGTTGATTTTTTCTGGCTGCGCCTATAACGTGAAGCCAATTTCTATGCCAGCACTTCAAATTTACTCATCATACGATGAAAAGATTCCTGGTACATGGGTGGTTATTATTGATGATAGCGCCAAAAACGTTGTAAGAGAAATCAGTGCATCGAGCTATGTCTGTTCAGCGCATAAATATCCCATTAATATAGGAGACACAATTGCAATCTCAATTAAACGTACGATGGATTCCATATTCGAGAATGTAATAGAACGTTCCAATATGCCCACTTCCGATGAATTACAGCAAATTGATGCCCAAGGAACAGTACTTGTAAAAATGGATACTTTTGAGCCAAGACTTCGTTGTTCAATGGGATTTTGGTCAGGATCATGTACTGCATCAACGGACATCGAGTTTGGAGTAATTGTTAGAGGACAACAAGGGAGATTATTTGCTACTTCAGTAAGTGATTCTGCCACAACGGACGGGGATTCTGGCGTGGCATGCGAGGGAGCTGCGAATGTCCTTGGCGAATCGATTTCAAAAAGTGTAAGAGAGGCTTTAGAGCGTATGGGAGAACGACTATCAAATTCCCCAAAACTTAGAAAAGAGCAAACATCACTGCTGTCCAAAATAATCTAAACTCATAAAATATACCAGCATAAAATAAGGCTTTTGGACAAGAAAATTCGCTTTTTCAAAATCAGGTT
>FWPU01007054.1_pt1 | contig 20881 bp, 20 predicted proteins | sample 2228361 | NCBI WGS metagenome assembly FWPU01 (sample SAMEA103939777, study PRJEB20133) | metagenome
CAAAGTCCACGCCACGCTGCAAGCCGATGGTAGTTATCTGGCGCGCGAAATCGAACTTTCGCAAGGAGATGACAACGGCGGTGATGATAACTCCGGCAAAGGCGGAGACGATGACAGCGGCGATGACAACTCCGGCAAAGGCGGAGATGATGATGGCGGCGATGACAACTCCGGTAAGAGCGGAGGCGACGACGGCGGCGATGACGACTCCGGTAAGGGCGGAGATGATGACGGCAAAGGTGATGATTATGGTAAAGGAAAGGACAAGTGAGTAATTTCTGTCTCTGGATGGGAACGATGATCCAGATTGCCGGGTGTACCTTCCCCCACACCCGGCAGCACCCTTTTAACCAGAGGTGGAAGTATAATACCTGCATCACAGAAAAGACGTTTATGAACGAAACTCCGCCAACCGTTCAAAACCGGCAGGCACAAGAGGCCGCCGACCTCCTCCAACGGGCGAAACAATTTGAGCCTCAGGCGCTGACAGCCATTCACGATGCGCTTTATCCGCAAGTGTTTCGGTATGTCTCCTACCGCGTGGATGATCCACATACCTGTGAGGACATTACCGCCGAAGTTTTCCTGCGTTTGCTGAAAGCTCTCAAAAAAGAGGATCTGACGATTGACAACCTGCGGGCGTGGCTGCTCGGAACGGCGCATCATCTGGTGCAGGATTTTTACCGTAAGTCCTACCGCCATCCGACCACCCGAATCGAACATCAAGAAAACCTGCCGAACGGCCACAACCCGGTGGATGAAGCCGAACAAAATGCAACCCGCCATCAAATTCGTCGGGCTTTATTGCAGTTGACCGATGAACAGCAGCATGTGCTGGCGTTGCGTTTTTCACAGGAATTATCGGTGAATGAGACCGCCAAAGTGATGAGAAAATCGGTCGAAGCGGTAAAAGTTTTACAGTTTCGTGCGCTGGCAGCCTTACGCCGCCAGTTGGAAGGGAGCCGGTAAGCCATGAAGCCTGCCGAGAGTGCTCAATTCCTGGAAGAATGTTTGCAAAGATTGCAAATGGGAGAAACGCTGGAAAGGATTTTGGAGGATTATCCCGATCACGCACAAGAATTGCGCCCGCTTCTGGAAAGTGCCCGTCTGGCACAGGTGAATGCCCTCCACCTGCCCGCCATCAGCGGAATGCAGCGCAGCCGGGCGCAATTTCTGGAAGAAGCCGCCCGCCAGAACCGCAATCGGCCGAAATGGGCTTTTTCTTTGCCGCGTTTTGCCCCATTGTTATTATCGGTGGTAATTCTGCTGCTGGTGGCGATGTTTGCGCTGGCACTGGCATCCGGCCGTTCGCTGCCCGGTCAACCGTTGTATGGGATGAAACGTTCGGTGGAACAGGCTCAGCTGGCCCTGAGCGGGGATGCGCTGGCGCGAATCAACCTTGAAGATACCTTCGATCAACGCCGTGCCGAGGAAGTGCGTCAGTTAATCCTTGCCGGTAAAGAGCAGCCGGTCGAGTTCAGCGGATTTCTCGTCCACCGCATTCAAGATGGCTACGATCAATGGTCAGCCGGTGGAATTGATTTTACCCTCAGCGGTGCGCTGCAATCCGTTGCCGGTTCCATGGCAGGCGGTTATGTGGATATTCGCGGCTTTGTCAACGGTCAAAACGGCCTGCAAGTCACAGAAATGCACCTGCGCCTGTATCCAATTGGCGGCGTGCTTCAATCCCAAACCGATCAGGAGTGGATCATTGAGGGCGTGCGGGTGCGCCTGCCCAGCCTGGCAGAACTGGAAGGCACCCCAGAGGTGGGAAAACCGATTTCAGTCACGGCTATCCGCGTGGGTCAAAATGACTTTCTGGCGCTCAGCGCACGTGCCGGCCGCTTGAACCCGCCGCAGACCCCCACGTTTACCCCTTATCGCATCACCCCAACCCTGACCCAAACCGCGGCCACGGCCACGCTTGCCCCTCAGCCATCGGCAACCCCGCGCCCGCTCCTCACCGCCTCTCCATCCGATGACGACCGCACAGCCACCGACGACTCCGATAAAGGCGAGGATGACCATTCCGGTAATGGCAGTGACGAGGACACCGGAAAGGGCGGGGATGATGATGGGTATGGGGATTGATGATATACTTGAATTGTATGAAAGAGGAAAAGCGTTCCATTGAGAGGGTTGTCCAAAAGCGTTCATTGTACGAGCCAAAGCTCGATGCAGCCTGGTGGCGCAGTCAACCTTACACAGCGCGCCTGGCTGCCCTCGAAGAGATTCGTCAGGAAGTCCACCGGTGGAAATATGGCACTGAGCCCCGATTTCAAAGAGTTTATCGAATTGTTAAACTTCAATAAAGTACGTTATTTGATTGTTGGGGGATATGCTGTAGCCTTCCATGGGTATCCCCGCTACACAAAAGATCTGGACATATGGATTGAGAACACTGTTGAGAATGCTCAGCGGTTAATGGAGGCTTTAGAACAATTTGGGTTTGGATCCTTGGGCTTGAGTGAACAGGACTTCCTGATACCAGAACAAATCATTCAACTGGGTTATCCACCCAATCGAATTGATCTGATAACTTCTCTTCCCGGTGTCTCTTTCCATGAATGTTATGAGGCGCGCATTGAAGTGGAAGTGGACGGGGTAATAGCTCGTTTTATTGACCTTGAACACTTAAAGCAAAACAAACGTGCCTCAGGCCGTTTTCAGGATCTTGCAGATCTGGAAAATTTAGCAGGTGGTGATCAACCTCAACGCTGATAGAGGCCGGTCAGGGAGACCTGTTCCAGAATGTGACCGCGCATCAGATTGTGCAGCCGGGCGGCGTTCAAACCGGCCGGCAAATCGGGGGCTAAATCCAGCGCGTATAGAGTGAAGATGTAGCGGTGCGGCTTTCCGGGTGGGGGGCATGGCCCGCCGTAACCAATTCGTCCGAAGTCGTTGCGTCCCTGAGCAGCGCCGCTGCTCAATCGCTCGCTGGCGGGCAGGCCTTCCGCCAGGCCGGTTATTTGAGGCGGCAGGTTGTACAGTACCCAGTGAATGAAGGTCCCGCCGGGGGCGTCCGGGTCGCTGACTACCAGCGCCAGGCTTTTGGCAGCCGGCGGAACACCGCTCCAATCCAGTTGGGGAGAAAGATTCTCCCCCTGACAGGTAAATCGCGTGGGAATGCTGGCGCCATCGCTGAATGCAGGACTGCTGATTTTCATCGAACCACCTCCTTCAAGAAGTGAATGAGCCGGTGAAATTCCCATTGGTAAGAGCAAGGCGGCGCACAGCGCCGCAATGCCTGCCGCGCTGAGCGTGCAGGCGGCGTTGACGCCGTCATTATCGAGCCAGCGCCAGCCGCGCACCAGGCGGGTGGGGGTGCCGCAGGAATGCAGCGGATGACGTTCGGTCTCTTTGGCGCATTGCGGGCAGATGTAAATGGCCTGAACGGTTGCCCCCAGCAGCGAATCGATCAGGCTGCCCAACAACCCTGCAAGGGTGACCAGCCCAAAAACAAACAGCGCGGAGAGGTTAAACGTCGCCGGCGGGAAGAGGACTGCCAGCAGAGCAATCCAGGCTGCTCCGCCGAGGGCGGCCAGTGTTCCCAGCGGAGTCAGCCCGCCGGATGTGCCTTTTTCCACCACTTTACCGGTGGTGATCAGGCGCGGCAGGAGCGGGCTGAGAACGCCCAGTTCGGTTGCCCAGGTATCGGCGTTGGCGGCTGCCAGCGCCGCCGCAGCTGCCAACCATGGGACGGGCGAAGCGGGGAAGATGACCTGAATCAGGGCCAGCAAACCGGCAATTCCGCCGTTGGCGGCAACCTGAGCGGCATCTCGCCGGCTGCCTTTGGAGAACTTTTCCTCCACACTTTGTTTGCGGCGGCGGAACAAGCGCGAAAGCAGACTGGATGAAATGAAAAAGCCGAGCAGTAACACCGCCCAGGGCAGCCCGCCCAGTCCGAATACGGCTGTTCCCAGCAGGGTGGCAGCCAGCGCTCCGCTGCGGCTGAGGGAGCGCAGCGCGTACGCCGCCAGCGAGATGACCAGTGCCAGCCCAAACCCCACTCCGATTTGAATCAGTGAAAAAGAGGGATTCACCGTTTCTTCCTCAACTGAGCAGAATGACTCCCGTTGCAATCAGCAGGAGCAGCGGGGTAAATGCAGAGGCAATCCACAGCATAAAAGCCACCGGCCGGTCAGCTTCGCGGCGGTAGAAGTAAATTCCGACCAGGAGGTTGACCAGATAGATCAAAATACCCAGCACTGGCAGCAGCAGCAACTGCTCCGCGGGGACGGGCGGGAGCGGCTGCCCCTGCGCATCGAAACCCAGTGAAATCGAGGGAGTGGAAGGAATGGCCAGAGCCACAACGATCAATAAAAGGACGGTCAACAGCAGGCCGGCTATCAAAAACCAGCGTGCGGCGCGGTTATCCCACACGCGGCGGGCAAAGGCCGCCGGCTGAGCCGAGTAGGGCTGCAAGGGAGTCAGACTACCCAGTTCGATCATACGCTGAAAGGCACGATTGAAAGCCCGTCCATCCTGCGGAGAGATGGCATACACCCGTTCACGGGCTGCCACCAGCAACAATCCACTGGTTTCCGAAGCCATGAACTCCACCGTACCCAATTCGGCAACCTGTCGGCTGCCCAGCAAGGCACCGGGAGCAGTCAATGGCGGCAGGGGCAGGTTGAACCCCAATTCACCCGCGGGGCGCACCCACTCGATCTCCGGCAAAGGAATATCCTCGGCGCGCAAGCCCCAGCGCAGGCGCAAACCGTCCCGTTCCATGCGGTAGTAGGCGTTCATCAGCGCATAGCCGCGATAAAATACCCAGGGCAGGGGTGCAAACAACACCACGCTGCCCAGCAGCAACAGCACAAAGCGACCCTCCTGCGGCTGATTGAACGCCACAATCAGACAGGCCAGACTGCCGGTCAGCAGAGCGAACCCCACTAACAGATGAAAGATCAACCCGCGCCGACGGGGTGGAAAGAAAGTCTGGCTCTCTTCCTCGCTCATGCTTATAGCACCTGCCGAAGCGTGTTACATACCTGTTCCACCTGAGATTCTTCCATCACCCCGGAGAAAGGCAGCGCCAGACCGCGCTCGCCCAAATCTTCCGTGACCGGAAAATCCCCCCGCTGGTAGCCAAAACGCTCAACCATGTACGGCTGCAGGTGAATCGGCAGGAAATACGGGCGCACCGGTATACCCCGCTCAGCCAGCCGCTGAGCCACCGCGGCGCGGTCTATCCCGCGATCCAGCCGGATGACATAGACGAACCACGATGGGCGGGTGGTGTACGCTTCCAGTGCGGGCAGTTCAACGCCGTCTATCTGCACCAGGCGGCTGCGGTACCACTCTGCCACCTGCTCGCGCTTGCGCAGCAGTTCTTCCAGCCGGTTCATTTGCACGGTGCCCAGCGCCGCGCTCATCTCATCCAGGCGGTAGTTATAGCCGAGGTAGGTGTGCTGCAACCAGGTATCCCCCGGTGCGCGCCCCTGATTGCGCAAAGCGCGCATCAGTTGTCCGGCAGCGTCATCATCGGTGACGATCATCCCGCCTTCGCCGGTGGTGATTTGTTTGTTGGGGTAGAAAGCAAACACGCCGTAATCGCCCAGGGTGCCGGCCTTGCGCCCTTTGTACTCGGCGCCCAGCGCCTCGCACGAATCCTCGATCAGGCGCAAATCGAATTGAGCGGCGGTTGTCCGCAGGTGATCGTAATCGGCCGGCTGACCAAACACATCCACGGCTAGAATGGCTTTCACACGTCCGTTGGGAGGGGAGTTGACGCCGCGGCGCGGCAGCCAGCGCTGAGCGGCTCTGCCGCCCTCCATCAAATCGCGGGCTGCTTCAGCCACCAGTTCCGGGTTGATATTGCCGCTGCGCTCCTCCACATCCACAAATACCGGTACGGCGTTTTCAAATAACAGGGCATTTGCGGAGGCGACGAAGGAGAAGGGGGTGGTGATCACCCAATCGCCGGACTGAATGCCGGCGGCGCGCACACACAGGTGCAGCCCGGCGGTGCCGGAATTAACGCCGATGGCGTGACGCAAACCGGTAAAGCGGCGAAAGGCTTGCTCAAAGGCTTCGATTTGCCCGCCCATGCTCAGGTGGGGGGTGTTCAGCACATTCCATACCGCCTGTCGTTCGGCGTCTGTCAAATCGGGTGAGGACATGGGGATAAGAGGAGGTAGATTTTGGCTCATACTCACGATTTTACCGCAAACTCCCAAAAGGAACGGCGGCAACCGCGTTGGCGTGAGGGAGGGGAAAAATCCCTTGCTCCAACAAATGCCGGCAGAAAGCATCCTGCTGGCTGAGCGAGGTTCAGCTTAAGCCCGCCCGGGTTAAAGCAGAAACAGCAGCCAGCCGGAGATGGCGCGGTAGAGCGCGGGGGCTGCCACATGGCGCACCTTCATCATCATCCAGCCGGCCAGCAGACTGTGCAACAGGGTTACCCCCCAACCCGTCCATTGGTTTTCGGCGGGCAGTAACACAATGCGCGGGGTTTGGTAGAGGACAAATAACCCGGCGCTCAACAGCCAGCCGGGCAGGCCGCCCAGCCATGCAGAAAAGCGCGGCTGGACGAAGCCGCGAAACAGAGTCTCTTCTCCCAGGGCAATGACCAGCAAAATCAGCAGGGCCTGGGCCTGCTCGGTGCTGACCCCGCCAAGCAGACGGGTAAGCATGCCGCGCAGAAAGATGCTGAGCAGACTGACGGCGATACCGATTTGCAGCGCCGGCCCCAGCAGTGCCCGTCCCCAGCCTGCACTGTGCGGCGGCTGACGGCGGTAAACCAGCGCCGCTCCGCTCAATGCGCCGGCCAGAGCAGCCAGACTGAGTGCCGGATAGAGAGAGGCGATTCCGCCGCGCTGAACCTCCGTGGCTGTGGCTGGCTGGGCAATCATCAAAACCGCCATCAGCACCATTCCACCGCCCAATGCCAGCGAAACCAACCCCTCGCGGCGCGGGTATTGAAATCCAAGCGGCGGCACCTTTTTCAGGCGAGGACTGACTCCCAACAGCATGATGACGGCAATCACCCCCAATGCCTCGCTGAGCAGCCCTACCCATTGAGCGGTGGTCAATACCGGCATGGGCTATTCCTGGTCGCCTGGAGAAGATGTGGCAAAATCCTCTTCACTTTCCGCTGGTTCGACCACGATTTCGACCTGTTCCTCCATGCGCACCTGACCGCGCAGGAAAGCGCCTTCCTCGGTGGAGAACGAAACGACGGTCACATCCCCCCACACCCGGCCGGTGGAGCGGATTTCCAGTTTTTCGGCGAGGATGTTGCCGCGCAATGCCCCGGCAACCACGACGGTGTTGGCGCGCAGTTCCGGGCAGGTGACCCGGCCGGTCTCGCCGATGACCACCAGGCCGCGCACGGCAATATCACCTTCAAAGGTGCCTTCGATACGCACACCGCCGCTGCCGTGCAGGTTGCCTTTCCAGTTGATGCCCGGCCCCAGCACGGAAGTTACCCGTTCGGTGGGTGGTGGCGGCGGAGAACCCGCCGGTGGATTTCTGCGAAACATAACCTTCCTCCTCAGGTGTGGATTTCAGCGCGGGGGAAAGACGCTGCCGGCATAGACGACCATGCCGGGAGGCACATCCGCCTTGACAGTGGCGCCATTGCCGACCCGCGCGCCGCGTCCAATCGTCAGGTTGAGATTGATGGTGGCGCCCATGCCGATTTGGGCAAAATCCTCCACGCGCACTCCGCCGGCCAGCAGCGCACCGGGCGAGAGGTTGACGCACTTGCCGATCACACAATCGTGCGAGACGACCACCCCGGCGTTCAGCACGCTGCCAAAGCCGATGACCGCACAGGCAGAAACATAACTTTTTGCCAGTACCTGCACGCCGCCTTCCAGCCGAGCCGAGGCATCCACCCACGCCGTTGGATGCACCAGCGCCGGGCAGTTGAAACCAGCCGCTGCCAGTGTTTCAAACACTTTCAGGCGCACTTCGGGATGATTGATGCCGCCCACGCCGTTGACTGCCAGCCGAACACCGCGGGCGTACAGGTCCGGCAAGACCGCTGCACCACCTGCCACCGGCACGCCCAGCACTTCGCTGCCCGCAGGGAGACCGTCATCCACCACGGCGACCCAGTGGTAAGTTCCGGCGGCGCGCACCAGTTCGATCAGGGTTTTGCCATGACCGCCCCCGCCGAAGAGAATCAGCGCGGTGGGGTCGTAATCCGGGGTTGGCATGTGTGCGTTTGGGTCGAGCATGTCTTTTTTATATCACAAATTACAGGCGCAGACAGGCCTGCACTGCCAGCCAGAAGATGCGTTCGCGGTCATCGGCGCGTTTGTGCCAGGCGCGGCTGTCCCAGCCCTCCGGCACCACCAGATCGCCGCCGTACACCAGTTCTCCGAAGGTAACCCCGCGGAATTGCGCCACCGCAAAGAAAGCCGCTGCTTCCATTTCGACGACCTGACAGCCCTCGGCCAGCCGTCTGGCGCGGCGTGCCACCGTTTCGCGGTAGATGCCGTCGGTTGTCCAGGCTTTGGCAAGAGTATAGGGCATGCCGGCGGAGTCGAGGGCGTTTTGCAAGGCGGTTATGGCTGCCGGACTGGCGCTCACCTCCCGACCGGGGGGCAGGTAGTGATAGGAAACGCCCTCGTCCCGGACTGCACTGGTCAAAATCAAAGGGTGACCGGCGTCTATCGAATGGTCAATGACCCCGCAGCCGCCGGCTGCAATGAAACGGTTGACTCCCAAAGCGATGATCTCTTCCAGAAAACCGGCTGAAAGCGGGGCGCCCACCCCCGGATGAGCAATCAGCAAAGGCTGGCCATCCTCTTCCAGAAGGTAGAGTGGATTGGGGCCGATTTCTGACTTCAACCGCCCGATGGCTTTCAGCCGCCCCTTCCGGCGCAGGCGGTTGAGGACATCTTGAAAGAAGCACAGCACGGCACGCGGCGGTGCGGGTTGGGTCAGTTTGGCGGGATGAGGTTCCAGTATGGCGCGCTCGGCCGGGTCAAATTCCAGTATGGGTACATTGTAGTCGCTCTTCATGGGTTCTCCGTGGTGGGGGGCTGGCAGTTGATCCATTCAATATTTTTCAACCCCGCAAATCGTTGCTGCATGATGGCAATCGCCTGCGGGTTGTTGTCAATCAGAATAAAGCGTCGCCCCAGTTCCAGCGCTGCCACGCCGGTGGTGCCGCTTCCGGCAAAAAAATCCAGCACCAGCCCGCCGGGGGTGGAGGAAGCCTGTAAAATGCGCCGCAGGATGCCGAGTGGTTTTTGGGTGGGGTAGCCGGTTTTTTCTTTGCTGTTGGTGGGGACAATGGTATGCCACCAGGTATCGGTAGGTAGTTTGCCGCGGGCGGCTTTTTCAGCACCCACCAGCCCTGGTGCCATGTAGGGGATGCGTTCGATTTGATCGCTGTTGAAAATATAATGGCGCGCATCGCGTGCGTACCAGAGGATGTTATCGTGCTTTGGCGGCCATTTACGGCGGGTGCGTCCGCCATAATCGTATGCCCAGATGATCTCGTTGAGGAAGCATTCCCGGCCAAAAATCTGATCGAGCAGCACTTTGCAGTAATGCACCTCGCGGTAATCAATGTGAAAGTACAAACTGCCATTGGGCTGCAACAGGCGGTGGGCTTCGCGCAGACGCGGTTCTAAGAAAGCCAGATAATCATCAAAAATATCGGCATATGAATGGGCGCCGAGCCGGACTGTGCGGTAGCGCCGGCCGCCAAAACCGACCCGGTCGCCGCTGCCGTCGCTGGATGTGCGCAGACGAACACGCTGCTGCACCCGACCGGTATTGAATGGCGGATCAATGTAAATCAGTTCCACGCTGCCCGAAGGCAGAGATTGCAGAATTGGCAAATTATCTCCGAAGTAGATGCGGTTTGGGAGCATGGCCTAATTTTACCCTCAGTTCGAGGGTAGGATGAACAAACTGGCCGTTCAGATAGGGCGGGTTTATCCACCGGAGGGAGGTGCAAAAATCTCTTCCACGATACGATGGAATGGAACTGCCCGATTGTTTGAAAGGAACTGCAACATGATTCCATCTTCTCGTGGGGATGACTTGCCTGTTGATCAAAACAGTTCATTTGCTCGATCCTCTTCGCGTTCAGCAGCCTGGCGCGGCGCTGCCGGCGCAGTGCTGGCCGTTTTCTTGCTGATCGCCGGGCTGACGGTCTTCTTTCTCTCCCGGCATGGCGGTGTGAGTATCTGGTTTTCGGTTGCGGCAGTTGTGGCGGTTCTGATCACAGCCACGGCGGGACTTTTATTGGGTTTGGGAATTTTGCTGGGAAAACTGCCGCGTTTCTTTCGGTTTGCCTTGCTGGTTGCTTTGTTTTCCGGGGCTGTGCTGGCTTTATTAAGCCCATCGCTCTTGCCGGGGTTGATGATGGTGCTGGCAGGCATCCTCGCGGGTGCAGCGCTCTTCGGCGGTGGTTTGGGAGGTTTGTTGTACCGTCCACCGGTGCAAACCCATCGAAAGCAACGGGTGATCGCACTGGCGCAGGTGTGCAGTGGTGTGTTGATTCTGGGCGGGATTGGTGTTTTTCTTGGCTGGCCGGGCAGCCCTGCCAGGCCGCCCGTCAACGCGGCGGCTCAAAACCTGGGGCAGATACCGGTTTTGCAGTTGCCCAACCCGGCTGAGACCGGGCCGTATCCGGTGGCTCTGCTGACGTATGGCAGCGGTCAGGATAAACTTCGCCCCGAATATGGGGCGCAAGCCGCTGTGTTGACCCCCCGAGTGGACGGCTCACTGCTCCTGGAAGGATGGTCTGCTTTGCGGACGGCTTACTGGGGCTTTACACCTGCCGAATTGCCGCTCAATGGGCGGGTGTGGTACCCGCAGGCGGAGGGGCACTTTCCATTGATCATCGCTGTGCATGGAAACCACCCCATGGAAGAGTATTCGGAAAGCGGTTATGACTATTTGGGAAAACTGCTGGCTTCGCGGGGTTTCATTTTTGTGGCAGTGGATGAGAATTTTCTCAATATTTCGGCGTGGGGAGATGCCCTCTTTTTCAGCCCTTTGAGGGAAGAATCGGACGCGCGCGGCTGGCTGGTGCTGGAGCATCTGCGCCTGTGGCGCGCCTGGAACGACCAGCCGGGCAGTCCTTTCTACCGGCGGGTTGACCTGAGCCGCATTGCGCTGATGGGACATTCGCGCGGCGGTGAGGCGATTGGGATTGCAGCGGCTTTCAATCTTTTGCCATGCTATCCGGATAATGCTGCCTTAGCATTCGACTACGGTTTCAACATCCGCTCGCTCATCGCGCTGGCGCCGGCAGATGGGCAGTATCAACCCGGCGGACTGCGGACGCCGCTGCAAGATGTCAATTACCTGTTGCTGCACGGCGCTCATGATATGGATGTGCTGACGATGATGGGAGCCGCTCCGTTTGAGCGGTTGACTTTCAGCGGGGAGGGCGATTTTTATAAAGCATCTGTCTACGTTTATGGCGCCAATCATGGCCAGTTTAACAGCGTATGGGGAACAAAGGACATCGTCGAGCCGATTCCGCGATTGTACAATCTGCGTCAGTTGCTGCCGGAGGGCGAACAACAGCGCATTGCCGGAGTGCTGGTCAGTGCCTTTCTGGAGGATACGCTGCATGGGCAGAAGGATTACCGCGCTTTGTTTCAGGACCTGCGTCGTGGACGGAACTGGCTGCCAGATACAATTTACCTGAACAACTATCAGGACAGCCATACACTCCTGCTGGCCAATTTCAGCGAGGATATTGACCTGATCACCGCCACGCTGAACGGTGGACGACTTGCAGGAGTTAACCTGACGCGTTGGAATGAAAGGATGGTCAGGGGCAAATGGGGTGATTTTGGTTTCAGAGCGGTGTATCTGGGTTGGAATGGCGGCTCATCTTCTCCGGCCAGTTTTACCCTTTACCTGCCGGAAGAGGGGATGCCGCTGGGGGAAGAAGCGGTTTTATCCTTTTCGCTGGCCGATGCGGCCGAATCGCCGCTAATCGAAGGGGATCGGCGCAGCAGTCCTTTGCCCGCCGCTGAGCCGCTGGATTTGAGTATTGAGGTTTTCGACCAGCACGGCATTGCCGCACGCCTGCCGCTCAGCCGGTATGCGTTGCTACAACCGCAGATTCAAGGGGTGTTTGCCAAGGCCGCCTTTATGCACGCCACACCGCTTTCCGAGCCGATTTTCCAAACCTTTGATGTTCCGCTGGCATGGTTTGAGGAAGTTAATCCCGCATTGGAATTGAACTCGCTGGCCGGGATACGTTTGGTCTTTGACCGCACGACGAGCGGGATGATTGCGCTGAATCGGATTGCCGTGCGGTAGAAGGAAAGGTGGAGGGCTTTTATTCGGGTTTGAGCGAGGCTATTCTTTCCTCTAACTGGCGCACGCGTTCGCTGAGCCGGGTCTGAGCGGTGTTCATCCGCCCGGCGATGAACAGTAACGCAGCGATGGCGGTCATCAGCAGGGCCGCCACAATGCCGGCGTTAATCAGCGCCGACTGTAATGGACGCAGGATCAGGTTGGCCAGTTCCCCCAGCCCAAACATCTGGAAGAAGATTTGATTGGCAGGTAAGGCGTTGGCGGCTCCGATCAGGGCAATCAAAAGAAGGACCGCCAGGGCCAGCATCAATCCGGCAAACAGGTAGAGGATCACGCTGATCCAATTGGTTCGGTTTCTCTCGGTGTTCATAGTTAACCTCAGCAAAACCAAGATGTTTTGTACCGCTGCGAGTGTACCACACAAAAGGGCTGGATTAAGCCATCAATCGGATTGTCTGTGTGGATTGACATTGCCGGTCAATCGCTATATACTCTATTTAGAGTAAATTTAGACGTTAAATAACTTCCAATTGGAGTATTAAATGAAATCCTCCACTCCTGTTTTTCCAATCCGGTGGATGGTCAGGCAGATTCGCAAAATGTACCGTCCTTCTCTGATTCGACCGGCTCATGCTTACTTTTATCCGGTCGGTTTACGACCGCTTCCCCGCCGGCTGCGCCTTTTCTCCCCACCGCACGAAGAAGGTGACCAGGTCTCTATGCCGGTTACGGACTTATCCGAACACAGCCGCCTTTCCCTTTAAGCTCCCATGCCCGAACCCGAAAAGGTTACCATCAATCTGAGCGTGGTGGACTTGGGTCAGATTGATGTGCTGGTTGAGGAAGGTTATTATTCCAGCCGCACCGATTTTTTGCGGACGGCTGCCCGCGCCCAATTGGAAAAACAGCACGAAGCCCTGAATCAAATCATCCGCCGGCGCGGGTTGATTCTTGGGGTGGTTCGTCTGACGCGGGCAGAGCTGGAAGAACAAGCCCGAAAGGGGGAAAAATTGGACCTGCGGGTGGCGGGGATGCTGGCCATTGATGCCGATGTACCGCCGCAGCTGGCTGCGGCGGTCATTGCAAATTTACAGGTTTTTGGGGTGGTGCGCGCCAGTCGGGCTGTTCGGGCAGCGCTGGGCATCAAAGAAAGACGCACCCCCGCGGAGTGATCTGCCGATCAGGCAGTTTGTTTGTGTCTGGCAATCCGTTCGAGTGCGTCCGCCAGCATTTTCAGTTCGCGCTCGGTGTTGTAATGCACCGCACCGACCCGTACCATGCCGCCTTTATCCTCCACCCCCAACCGCTCGGTGACCGCCAGGGCGTAGTAATTACCGTCCCATACATAGATATCCTCTCGTCCCAGTGCGGCGGCGACTTCGCGCGGGTGCTGGCTATTTAAGCGAAAGGCGAACGTCGGCACACGGTCTTTGATGCGGCGCGGATCGCTTAAACCGTAGAGCTGCAGGCCGGGGATGCTTTTGAGGGTATCCAGCAGGGTGCGGTTCAAACGGTATTCATAGGCGCGGATGGCAAACATGGCCTGCTTCAGGCGCAACCGCCGCCCTTTGTAATGGGGGCTGAGTTCTTTGCTGTACTCCCCGCCAAAGGTTTCTCCGAGCCATTCCAGATATTCGATGGTGCCGAGGACACCGGCAATACCCTCGTGATTTTGAGTGCCGGTTTCAAACTTGCCTGGGGGCGTATTGGGCGCCGGGCGTACTTTGTAGGCGAAGAGGGTATCGAGTAAATCGTACCGGCCGTAGAGGATACCGGCGTGCGGGCCGAAAAACTTGTACGAGGATGCCACCAGAAAGTCGCAGCCGAGCGCCTGGACATCAATTGGGCCGTGGGCGGCGTACTGGACGGCGTCCACATACACCAGTGCGCCAGCGGCATGAGCCAGCGGGATAATTTCTTCCAGTGGATTGATCGTCCCCAGTGCGTTGGAGGCGTACCCCACTGCCAGCAAGCGTGGTTTTTCTGCCAGCGCTCCCCGCAGATCATCCAGATCCAACGTGCCGTCTTCGGTGTGAAAGTCCACCCAGCGGACTTTTACACCGCGCTCTTCGGCAGCCAGTACCCAGGGGGTGATGTTGGCGTCATGGTCCAGGCGGGTGACCACGATGGTATCGCCTTCCTTCCACGTGCGTGCCAGCGAACGGCTGATGTGCAGAGTCAGGGTGGTCATGTTGTTGCCAAAGACAATTTCCTCAGGCCGGGCAGCGTTGTAAAAATCTGCCATGGCAGCGTGAGCATTGTCCAAAATGACATCCGATTGCTGACTGGTATAGAAAGCGCCCCCGTGATTGGCGTTCGTGGTGGTCAGGTACTGCTGAATTCGCTCTAGCGCCGAGTAGGTGATTTGTGTGCCGCCGGGATTATCCAGAAAGATGGCGCCGCTTTGCAGCGCAGGAAAGCGGTTGCGGATGATCGAGCTTTCCAGAGTCATAGGCTGCTGCTCCTTTGGCGAGGATTTTCAAAGATTATACGCCACTTTTACCGAAAGAGTAACTTTCTTGATTGTCAATGATGGAGTAGAGTATAATTCGATTAAACGATCGGTAAGGAACTAACCTGACAGGAGGATTTTTCATGTCCACCCTCAATTTGATCCTGCAGAGTCTGCATAACATCACCCGTTGGGCTTTGGTGATTCTGGCTGTCATCGTCATTGTGCGCGGCTTCACCGGCTGGCAGCGTGGACGGCGCTTCAATCAAGATGACAACCGCTTTGGGATGCTGTACACCTCGCTTTTTGATGTGCAGTTACTGCTTGGGCTGATTCTGTACTTTTCCAAGGGCTGGTTTGGGGTGCTGACGGCGGATTTTGCGGCTGCCATGCGCGCTTCCGGCACGCGCTTCTTTGCCATTGAACATTTTTTGCTGATGTTCGTGGCGCTGGTTGTGGCTCACATTGCCCGCAGTCGTTCGCGCAAGGTTGCCAGCGATGTGCTTAAGCACCGCTGGGCGGCTCTGGGTTATCTGGTGTCCTTTGTGGTGATGCTGGCGGCCATCCCGTGGCCTTTCCTGGAATATGGGCGGCCGTGGCTGCGCCTGTTTGGGCTGCAATTCTAGGCGCGTTTGTTTAATCCAGTTCCAGCTCTGCCACCGAACCGACCACTCGTTGCGGCTGGAAGGGGTAGGCTGAAATCATATCGCGGCTGGTGACGCCGCTTAACACCAGAATGGTACCTAAGCCGCTTTGAATGCCGGCGACAATGTCGGTGTCCATGCGGTCGCCGATCATGACGGTGTTTTCGCTGTGGACGCCGAGGTAGTTCAGGGCGGCGCGCATCATGAAGGGGTTGGGCTTGCCGACAAAGAAGGGGGCTTTGCCGGTGGCTTTTTCAATCAAGGCGGCCATGGCGCCGCAAGCCGGTACAATCCCTTCGTCGGTTGGCCCGGTTGCATCGGGGTTTGTGGCCACAAAGCGCGCCCCGGCGTTGATCAGGCGCACCGCTTTGGTGATTTGGGCAAAACTGTAATTAAAGGTTTCCCCCAGCACAACGTAATCGGGGTCGAATTCGGTCTGGATGTACCCCACCTCGTGCAGCGCCACTTGCAAACCGCTTTCGCCAATCACAAAGGCTTTGCCGTTCGGTTTTTGGGCGTCCAGAAAACGGGCAGTGGCCATGGCACAGGTGAAGATTGAATCTTTGTCAATATCCAGCCCTATGTTTTGCAGGCGGTGAGAGAGGTCCAGCGGTGTCCAGATGGGGTTATTGGTCAGCACCAGAAATTTGATCTTTTTTGCCCGCAGGCGGGCGATGAACGCATCCGCACCGGGGATGATCTTTTGTCCGCTGATCAGGACTCCGTCCATATCAATCAGGTAGTTGACTTTTGGCATGGCTGCTCCTTCCTGAGGAAATGATCTTGCCGTATTAAATGATTATAGCCTGTACTGGCCGATGAAATGGCTTCTTAACCGCTCCATCACCCATTCTTAATCCACTCATCGGATGGGGTCAGATATTGAAGCGGATGTTCAAAATATCGCCGTCTTTGACGATGTATTCTTTTCCTTCCAAACGCAGTTTGCCTTTGGCGCGCGCTTCGCTCATTCCGCCCAATGCAATCAGGTCATCGTAGTGAATCACCTCGGCGCGGATGAAGCCCTTTTGCAGGTCGGTGTGAATTTCGCCGGCGGCTTCAGGGGCGGTTGCTCCACGTCGTACCGTCCAGGCGCGAACTTCGTCCGGTCCAACGGTAAAAAAGGATTGCAGCCCCAGCAAATCATAGGAGAGGCGAATCATGCGGTTGAGGCTGGGTTCGCTGATGCCGTATTCTGCCATGAACAGGGCGGCATCTTCGGGCGGAAGTTGGGCAATCTCCATTTCCAGTTTGGCCTGCAGAGCCACCACCTGACTGTGGCGGTGGGTGTATTCCAGCACGGGGGCGGCCTGTCCTTCGGAGAGATTCAGCACCACCAGCACCGGTTTTCGGCTGAGAAAGCCAAAGCCGGAGAGCAGTTTTTCCTCCTCTGGCTCGATGTCCACATCGCGCAGGGGAATTTCCTGGGTGAGAGCCTGATGCAGCCGTTCGAACAGGGCAATTTCGCGCTCGATTGCCGAGCGATCGCGCCCGCCGCCTTTTTTGCGCTCTTCCGCCAGTCGTTCCAGTTTGCGCTCCACGGCGATCAGGTCGTTCAACACAAATTCGGCTTCCATGGTTGCGAGGTCACGCTGCGGGTCTACGCTGCCCTGCGGGTGCGGCACATTGTCATCCTCAAATACTCGCACCACGTGGATGAAACCGTCCATCTGGGTTAACTGGTTGAGCAGCGTGCCGGAAATTCCGCTCTTCCCCGCCGAACCATCCAGCCCGGCAATATCGGCGTAGGTGACTTTGGCGTAAATGGTCTTTTTGGGGTTGAACATTTTGGAAAGCACGTCCACCCGCGGATCGGGTACATCCACCACGGCGGTGTGAACTTCGATTTTACCGGTGGCGATGCCGGTGGGCTGGTTGCCGCGGGTGAGGGCATTGAACAGAGTCGTCTTTCCCGATTGAGGTAATCCGATGATTCCCAAACGCATAATGGTTTGAAACCTTGACCCTTCCGAAGAATTTTGATATATTTCAGGTTAGATCACGCCGAAGTGGCGGAACTGGCAGACGCGCACGACTCAAAATCGTGTACCCTCCGGGTATGTGGGTTCGATTCCCACCTTCGGCACTGCTGATTATATCACGCTGTGCGCCGCAATTTTCTGCGGCGCTGGTTTCTTAAATCAGCCTTACCTGCGATGAGGGAGTCACGCATGTCACCAGAACTGAATGACCTGATTAAGTGGGCGCGCGAAGCCGGCGGCTTGCTGCGCGAGCGATTCGGCGGGAATCACACCATCCGCTTTAAAGGCAGCACGGATATTGTCACCGAAGCCGATCATCAATCGGAGGCGTTGTTAATGGAGCGCATTCTGAGCCGTTTTCCCACACACACCATCATCACCGAAGAGAGTGGTTACCTCAATGGCAATGACGATCACTGCTGGTATCTCGACCCGATTGATGGGACGATCAACTTTGCCCACGGATTCGCTTTCTTTTGCGTCTCGATTGCCTATGCCGAAGCGGGCAGCCTGAAACTGGGCGTTGTGTACGACCCGATCCACGAGGAGTTGTTCTCCGCCGAGTTGGGCCAGGGCGCGTATTTGAACGGGAAGCCGATCCATCCGGGAAATGCGACCGAATTGCATGAGTGCCTGCTGGTATCGGGTCTGCCGCACCACGACCACTCGCCCCATACCGATGCAGCGTTTGCCTGCTTTCGTGACCTGACGCTGCGCTCGCAGGGCGTACGCCGGTTGGGTTCAGCGGCGCTGGATTTGTGTTATACCGCCTGTGGTCGGTTAGATGGTTATTGGGAGCTTTCCGTCCAGCATTATGACATTGCCGCCAGCGCGCTGATCGCTCGCGAGGCCGGCTGTATTGTGACGAAAGTCAATGGGGATGATGACATCCTTAAACCGCCAGTCAGTATTCTGGCGGGCAACCCGCAGGTTTACGCGCTGCTACGGGAGACCGTGCAACGGCATGGTTTGTAAAAAAAACCTGCCCGGTGGATAACCCCGGGCAGGTTTACTTTCAATGCGGGTAAGGATTACCGTGAAATCACTGGCATCCACAACCGAACAGGTACCACAATGTTCAGGCGTCCTTCGATTTGCGGATTGATCGGCTCGGTTTTACTTTGGATGTACTCGATTACTGCATCGCGGACATAGTACTGTGTATCCGCGACGATTTGATCCAGTGGCCAAAGCGAGACACCGCCGTCATTGAAGTTGCAGGAGCCTGCCGCCAGATAATTGACGGTGGAAACATTGTAATAGGTGTTAGCATCGGTGAAGTCAACAAGTTTACCATCAAATTCCAGCGCGGCAACATTGTTTCCGTTGGGCAATTCGGGGTAAGTATCGAAGTAGGTGATCTTCCCGCCAGCGTTAATATCCAGCATACAGGTGGTGTAATAGGAGTAACCGCCGTATCCTGGCACATACTTGTAGTAGTAGTAATTGCGATAAGCCCTTTCCAAAACCTGTTTAATTTGTGGGCCATTCATGCGCAGCACGACCAGCGAATTTTCATATGGCATTGCGCTGAACATGTCGCTGATCTTGAGGGAATATGGCGAGGAGGGTGTGGCAGTATCTGCAATCCGCCGATTGGTCATAGCCCCGGACAGGTGGAAATCAACCTCGATCCTTTCTTTCTCCAGTTTCCACACCGAGGCATCGGCCTGCAAGTTGGCCCCATTGGTTTCGGTGGTATAAGCCTGAAGTGTATCAATCGGGGTGATGGTTTGACCGATGACTGTATTGTTATAGGCGGCCAATTTGTCGGCGTATGGCTGGACAAGGCTCTTGATGGTGGCGTCTTCGGTGTAGGTTGTAGTTACTTCAATTGCGCGCCCGGCTTGCGTAACGACCTCGTAAGCCTGAGATAAAATACCCGCATCGCTGGTAATTGTGCTTGCTTTAGGCCGCAGCCCGATGATGATTTCCCCGAGGTAGGTATTGTAGCGATTGGCCTGCCCGATGATCACTGCACCACCATCCGGATTGCCCAGCATGGTTGGCAGGTATTTGAAAGGTTCAGGAATGTAACGGGTATCAGTTGGATGGGTGTGCGAGTGGCCACCGATGATGGCATCAATACCAGAAACATGGGTGGCCAGGTAGGTGTCTACGTTGTCATCCACTTCCACGCTGGCGGGGTTAGGTGCGAAACCGATGTGAGTCAGGGCAATCACTACATCGCTGCTATCCCGTAGCATATCCACATACTGACTGGCGGTTTCGATGGGATTGGTAAAAGTCAGTCCTTCAATGTTGCTGGGGAGTTCGTAATTGGGTACGCGATGGTTGCCAATACCGATGATACTGACTTTAATCGCTTCAGAGCCAACCGTCTTACGCACAAACGGCAGGACTGGTACTCGTGCAATCCCATAACGACCGTCATCCTGTAAGTTGGCTTGCAGGATCGGGAAAGTCGCATCAGAAAGTGTGCTGAAAACTTCTTTACCAAAGTTGAACTCATGATTGCCCAATACCATGGCATCGTACCCCATTGCATTGAAGGCTTTGATCAGCGGGTTGATTTGCATGTCGGGAGGAAGTGAGCTGCCATCCGCGCAATAACCCAAGCCGGCTGATTTGAAGTAGTACATCATCGAATCGCCCTGGATATTGTCGCCAGCGGTTAGCAATAGGGTTCGATTAGGATTGTGGGCGCGTTCTTGTTTAATCAGAGTTGCCAGATTGGTATAGCCGACGGTGCTACCGGATTGCAGCAAGCGCCCATGAGAATCGTTGTGGTGCAGGATGGTGAGCGGAATAATCGGACCTCCAGCATCTGTGCCCTCGCGGGTAATACGCTTGTCCAGCGTTCCGTCTCCGGTAGGACCTTTATAAGGTTCATCTTCGGTGTACCGGCGCACCCATTGGATGACGATGTTCAGCATGTCTCCCCAGTAGGACAGGTTGGTGGCATATTTGAAGGCGATGAAACCATCCTGCCCGGCCGGGGCGAGAAAGCTGTTGGTGGCAATCCGGTAAGTGCGGTTGGGGTCAATTGGCAACCAGCCATCGCTTTCCCGGTCGTACACCTCGATGTCATATGCCCCCCATGCCCAGGGTTGTGGGCCAGGCAGAGCATCAGAGTAACGGTAGAACTTATAGCGAATCCCGGATACCTGGATTGCACCTTTGAACAAAGTAGCGCTTTGATTAAGCAAATCAATGATCTGTGCACCGGTCATATCTGCCACGACAGTATCGTTGCCAAATGGTAATATTTGGAACAACATGCCGTAGGTGAGTACCATCGGCCCATGCGACCAAATACCTTCGGCCTGGCAGTCGCTCGCCGTGCTGGTCCAGATGTAGGTGCCGGGGTTGGCGGGATCTTCTTTATCGCACCAGTCAATCCGAATACCACCGGGGTTGTTGAAAACCATGTCCACGTCGTTATCCGGGGTCGTATCGGAGTTTAGCTGATTGTAGATGGCATCCTGAATGAAGGTGCCCATCATCCCGTCGCCATTGTAGTTGCGTAATAAATCCACCTGCACCCACCCACTCTCTTCATTGATCAGGTTTTGATAATCAGGATC
>FWPU01007184.1_pt1 | contig 20881 bp, 18 predicted proteins | sample 2228361 | NCBI WGS metagenome assembly FWPU01 (sample SAMEA103939777, study PRJEB20133) | metagenome
GAGGCGGGTGTAGGGGGGCTCGGGCGTGGGCGTGTTCGGGGGCTCCTCGGGCGTGGGCGTGTTCGGGGGCTCCTCGGGCGTGGGCGTGTTCGGGGGCTCCTCGGGCGTGGGCGTGTTCGGGGGCGGTCCTGTCGCCGGAATGCTCGGTCCCCGCACGGCCCGGCTTGCTCCGACGACTCGACCGGTCGACGGGCCCGCCGCCGATCGGCGGCTCGGCTCGACCCCTCGATCGGTCACCCGGCGACGCGTTGGCTTGCGTCGACCGCAGCTCGGTCCGCGTCGGCCGTGGGCGTCTCGATATCGTCGGGTCGTTCGAGCTCGAAGGCGGCGTGGAGGGCGCGAACGGCTGGCTCGACCATGTCCTCGGCGATCATGCAGGTGATCCGGATCTCCGAGGTCGAGATCATCTCGATGTTCACCCCGGCGTCGGCGAGGGTCCGGAACATCCGGGCCGCGTAGCCCGGCGCGTTCTGGATGCCGGCGCCGACGATCGAGACCTTCGCCACCGACGAGTCCGTCGTCATCTCGCGGAAGCCGAGCTCGCGGACGACCGGCTCGAGGATCCGCTTCGCTCGGGCGAGGTCGGCCCGCGAGAGGGTGAAGGAGAGGTCCGTCGTGCCGTGGTGGCCGACGTTCTGGACGATCATGTCGACGCTGATCCCGGCCTCGGCGAGGGGCTCGAAGACGGCCGCCGCGACGCCCGGTCGATCGGGGACCTCGACGAGGGTGACCTTGGCGACGTTGCGATCGTGGGCGAGGCCGCGGACCTTGTTCCGCTGTTCCACGAATGGGTCCTCCTTGATGAGCGTGCCCGGTGCGTCCTCGAAGCTGCTGAGCACCTCGATGACGACGCCGTTCACCCAGCCGAGCTCGACGGCCCTCGTCTGCATGACCTGGGCTCCCTGGTGGGCGAGCTCGAGCATCTCTTCGTAGCCGATGACCCGGAGCTGACGGGCTTCGGGCACGATCCGGGGGTCGGCGGTGTAGATGCCACGGACGTCGGTGAAGATCTGGCAGCGGTCGGCGTGGAGGCGGGCGGCGAGGGCGACGGCGGTCGTGTCGGAGCCGCCCCGGCCGAGGGTCGTCATCTCGGCGACGATGGTGGGCGGGAGGGTGGAGGCGGCGGGTGTGCCGTCGCGGCCGTCAGAGGGCGTCTGGGCGGAGGCGGCTTCGCCCGTCTCGGGTGGCGCGGTCAGCCGCGCCTCGCTCACGCCCTGGAAGCCGGCGACGATGACGACCTTCCCGGCCGCCAGCTCGGCCCGGATCCTGCGGGGGTCGACGTTCGCGATCCGTGCCTTCCCGTAGCGGCCGTCGGTCGTGATCCCGGCCTGGGCCCCGGTCAGGCTGATGGCCGGGACGCCGAGGGCGTGGAGGGCCATCGAGACGAGGGTCGCGCTCTGGTGCTCCCCGGTGGCGAGGAGCATGTCGAGCTCGCGCGGGTCGGGGTCGTCGGTGATGGCGGCGGCGAGGCCGAGGAGCTCGTCGGTCGTGTCGCCCATGGCGGAGACGACGACGACGAGGTCGGAGCCCTTGGCGCGCTCGGCGGCGATCCGACGGGCGACGCGCTTGATCCGGTCGGCGGTCGCGACGGACGAGCCGCCGAACTTCTGGACGACGAGGGGGGCAGACATCGGGCGGATTCTAGCGCGACGGTGGGTTCGACCCGGGCCTTGCCGGCATCAAGCGGGGGCCGCGACCCGCTCCTCATAGGCCTCGAGAAGGGCGAAGAGCTCGTCTGCCGCGTACTGCCGGTCGTAGCCGCCCTCCGTGATCTGCCGCAGGATGCCCACCTCTGCGAGAACCTTCAGGCCGTCGAGGGCCCGTTGGTGCGACGCCCCGATCGCCGCCCGAACGGTCGCCGCCGAGACGATCGGTTGCGCGGGCAGAGCCTTGATAATGCGAGCCGCTGCGGAATGACGACGGGGCCGCCCGGCGCGTTCGAACCAGTCGGCCTGGAGCCGGGCCACGGCCTCGGCCAACTCAGTCGAAAGGCGCGCCGCTCGCTCGCAGGCGCCGGCGAAGGAAGCGCACCATTCAGCGACCCGACCCTCGCGGAAGTCGACGAGGCCGGTGACGTAGCGTTCGGGCCGCGCAGAGAGGACGATGGACACCGGGGGCACGAAACGCGGCGCTACGCCCCGCCGGCGGAAGACGACGTGAATGAGACACCGGCCCACGCGACCGTTGCCGTCGAGGAACGGGTGGATCGTCTCGAACTGGGCGTGCGCGACGGCAGCTTGCGCGACGGCTGGCAGGTCGTCCCGGTTCAGGAACGCGACGAGATCGTCGACCAGACCCGGGACCTCGGTCTCCGGCGGCGGGATGTAACGCGCGTCCATGGGCGAATCCAGGCGACCTCCGATCCAGTTCTGCTCACGGCGGAACTCGCCCGGCGCGATCCGAGCCGGTTCGTTGGCCATGAGCGTCCGGTGGATGGCCCGCACGTCGTCCGCGGTCAATGCTCGTCGCACCCCCCCGAGGGCGATCGCCTCCTCCATGGCGACGACGTTGGCGGCCACGACCCGAGCGGTCCCGCGCGCCGACTTTGGATCGATCAGCGCCCGGGCCAGGTTTCGCTGTGACAGCTCATACCCTTCGATCCGCGACGATGCGATTGCCTCGGAGCGCAGCAACAGGGCCCCGATCGCCTCGAGTCCCGCCACGGAGGCGGCGGCGTTGAGCTGGCGGACAGCTTGCTCGGCGGCAGCGACGATCTCGGCCGCCTCGAACGTCACGAGCGGATCGAGCCCGGCGATCGGGTCGGGGACGTAGGCGAGATAGGTGAACGACCGCCGCGTGCGGCGACCGCCGTATGCCGCCGGATCGCCCTCCCATCTGCGCTCGACGAAGTGACCCAAGCCGTGCCTCCGGTAGAAGAAACGGAAGTGAGGAACCGTTCAATCCCCGGCCGACTTTGAACGGTTGCGCAAGTATGAGAGGCTAACTGTTCATTGTCAAACCGCGAGCAGCCGAGTTCCCCTGCGACCTGTGGAGTGCCGGACGCCAGCTTTCGTCCCGCAGCGCGCTTCTGCCTTGGTCACGACAGCTCGACCACTGCCGCTCGATCGCGCGGGAAGGCGAGGCTCTCGCGCGTAAGCTCCTCTGGACCCTTTCGGCTCCTCGAACCATACTGGTGTTGCTGCTGCGAAGAGGAGGCTGGCCATGTGCTTCGACGACGACGCCCGACCACCAATCCCGCCCATCGCCGGCGGCGCCCTTGAGACGACCGAGCTCACCCTCCACGCTCGGGACAGCAACCGCTTCACCGCCTTCGCCGCCCGGGCCGCGGAACCGACCGGGGCGGGGATGATCGTCCTGCCCGACGTCCGCGGCCTCCATCCCTACTACGAGGACTTCGCCCTCCGCTTCGCCGAGCACGGCGTCGACGCCGTTGCCATCGACTACTTCGGCCGGACCGCGGGGCTCGGGCGCCGCGGTCCGAGCTTCGATTACGCGCCCCACGTCCCGCGGACGACCTTCGCCGGACTCAGCGCCGACGTCGCCGCCGCCGCCGACTTCCTCCGCTCCAAGGAGGGGGGCGCGGTGCGCTCCCTCTTCACGATCGGCTTCTGCTTCGGCGGTCGACTCTCCTTCCTCGCCGCCACCCTCGACCTCGGCCTCGCCGGCGTCATCGGCTTCTACGGTTGGCCCGTCGGCCCGTCGCGAAACGACACGCCGGCCCCGACCGACGTCGCCGACCGGATCCGGGCGCCGGTCCTCGGGATCTTCGGCGGAGCGGACGAGGGGATCCCGGCCTCGGCGGTCGAGACCTTCGAGGCGGCCCTCCAGCGGGCCGGGGTCGAGCACCGGGTCATCACCTACCCGGGCGCCCCGCACAGCTTCTTCGACCGGCGGGCCGACGCGTACGCGAAGACGTCGGAGGCGGCCTGGCAGGAGGTTCTCGATTTCGTTCGACGCCACACCGCCGCGCCCGCGGCCTGAGAGCGAGCGGGCCGAGGCTCGGGGCAGGGCGAGCCGAGGGCCCGCGACGAGGTGGAGACCGGGCCTCCCTGGGTCCGGGAGGCATGGTGCTGGTCGAGCCGGCCGAGCGGGCGAAGTCGCCGCGGGCGAGCTCGGGATCCGGGAAGCGCGGCGCAGGGGAGTCGATCGCACGGGGGAAGTGACCCCGACCAACCGAGACGCCACGGGACTTGACAGACGGTGGACACTCGGAGCATGGACGGACTGCTCCGGGCCGTCGGCGACGGGCTCGTCGGCCTCTGGGCGAACACCTTCGAGACAATCGGCGGCGCCCTCCGAGGCGCCTGGAATCAGCTCTTGCTCACCGTCCCGGGACCCCTCCTCGCCCTCATCGCCTTCTTCCTCCTCGCCTCCCTCGCCTGGGTCCTGGCGAAGCGGTAGTCGAGGGGCCAGCACGCCTCGCGGGCCGGTCCCGCCTCGGTCAAGGGCCGCCGAGTCTACTGGTCGCACCCACCGGTCGGCGACGGGACCACGGCAGGTCGGCCGATGAGGGGGCCCCTGTCCGGTGGCGGCGTTGAGGTAGCGAACGAAGGAGACGACCCCGCCTTCGGTCGGCCGATGAGGGGGCCCCTGTCCGGTGGCGGCGGCGTCGCCAGCCCCTCGCGACGGTCACCGGGTCGCCGCCTCGCCAGCTCCGGCGCGGCCCGGAGCTGCTCAACGGCCAGAGGACGCACCGCGACCGAACGCCCCGCTCCCCTCCATCCGTGCCGCGACCACGGCGCCTGAGAGGAAGGTGAGTCCCGCCACGAGCCCGATGGCGGCCTCGATACCAAACAGGTCGGCCGTCAGCCCAGACACGACCGCTCCCACCGCGTAGCCGAGATCGCGCCAGAGCCGATAGACGCCGACCGCCGAGGCCCGCCAGGTCGGATGGCTGAAGTCTCCGACGGCGGCGAGGAGCGTCGGGTAGACCATCGCCGTCCCGACGCCGAGGAGGAGCGCCCCTGCCGCGAAGCCCACGAAGGAACCGGCCACGGCGACGATGGCGATCCCCACCGCCTGAACCCACATGCCGCCGAAGATGAACGGCTTCCGACCGAAGCGATCCGACAACGCTCCGGTCACGAGCTGCCCGAGCCCCCAGACGGTGGGGTAGAGAGCGGCGAGGACGCCGATCTGGTCGAGCGACAAGCCTGCCCCGGCATAGACGAGGGGGAAGAGACCCCAGGCCATCCCGTCGTTCAGGTTGTTCACCAGGCCAGCTTGGCTCACCGCAGAGAGGCTTCGGTCGGAGAACGACGTCCGGACAAGGACTTCCCGCTGCCCGAGGCCCACCGCGATGGACGTCCACGAGGGATCTGCCGCCTCGTGAGCGGCATGGCCCCGGGTTTCACGGACGAGGACGAAGGAGAGGACGAGACCGGCGGCGACGAAGCCGACACCGAGGTAGAAGGGCTCGGGCCGCAGGCCGTACGCTGCCGCGACGTAGCCCGTGGCGAGGGCGGCAAGACCGACCGCTCCATAGCCAGCGAACTCGTTCAAGCCCATCGCCAAGCCGCGGCGCCAGGGGCCAACCAGGTCAATCTTCATGATGACCGTCGCCGACCAGGTGAGGCCCTGGCTGACGCCGAGGAGCGCGTTCGCAACGAGGATCCATCCCCACGTCGGTGCCCACATGAGGAGGAAGGGCACGGGCAGCGCGACGAGCCAGCCGACGACGAGGATCGGCTTCCGGCCGAGGAGGTCCGACAGCCGCCCGGCGAAGTAGTTCGAGGCGGCCTTGACGAGGCCGAAGACCACGATGAATGAGAGGACAGCCGTTCGCGCCGCGAGCCCGAACTCCGCCTCGCCGATGAGGGGCAAGATCGACCGCTCGAGCCCGACCATCGCCCCAACGAAGCCATTGACGACGACGAGGAGCGCGAACTGCGCCAGGTTTGGTCGGAGGCCGAGGCGAGGCGTGGCGTTCGTGGCCTCGTGCAAGACGCCGATGCTGAGCCCTTCAGGCCTGACCGATCAGCGTCGCCCCGGCGTTCCGCGGCGCGACGACCGCGATCCGGCCGGCGAGGTCGAGGTCGGCGGCGGCCGCGGCGAGGGCAGCCTCGACCCGAGTGATCGCCGCGACGCTGTCGGCGAAGGCGACGACGGTCGAGCCCGCGCCCGAGAGACAGGCCCCGAGGGCGCCAGCGGCCCGGGCGGCGGCGGTGAGACGGGGCAGCTCGGGGAAGGCAGCGGCCCGGTACGGCTCATGGAGGCGGTCCTCGGTCAGGACACGGAGGAGGTCGGTCCGCCCGACGGCCAGCCCGGCAACCCCGAGGGCGACGCGCCCCAGGTTCGCGGCCGCGTCGGCGAGGGGGACCGAGGCCGGCAGGATCCGCCGCATCTCCTCGGTCGGCAGCCGCTTCTCGGGGATGAAGAGGATCGCCCGGAGGTCGCGCGGCGCGTCGAAGCGGATCGCCTCGAGGCGGTCACCATCGGGGGCCGGCCCGACGACGACGAACCCGCCGAGGAGGGCCGCGGCGGCGTTGTCCGGATGGCCCTCGATCTCGCTCGCGAGGCGGAGGAGATCACCGCTCGTCAGGCCCTCGCCACTCAGGACGTTGCCGGCGACGAGCCCGGCGACGGTTGCCGCGGCGGACGAGCCGAGTCCGCGAGCGAGGGGGATCTCGCTCCGGACGGTGATCCGCCAGCCCACTCGGTCGGGCAAGGGTCCGCGGGCGGCTTCGAGAGCCGCGACGAGGCCACGGACGATCCGGTTCTGGCGGTTGGCCGGGAGCTCGCCCTCCCCTTCCCCGCTGACGCTCAGCTCGACCTCGCCCTTGCTCCAGCCGAGGACCTCGATCTCGACCCGAAGGGGGATGGCGAGGGCGAGGGCGAGACAGTCGTAGCCGGCGCCGAGGTTCGCGGTGCTCGCGGGGGCTTCGACCGTGATTCGCCGACCGTCGAGTTCGGCGATCCAGTGCATGGGAACCTCCTCGGGGCTCAGGCTGGGGTCGCCGGGGGAGGGGGCACGGCAACCGACGAGTCCCCGACGACGACCACCGACGCCGCCCGGCCCGAACAGAAGCCCGGAGCTCCCTCCGCCAGCCCGCCTACCACCCGAGAGCCCCCCGAACGGCCTCGAGGCTGGCGGGAACCTCGACGACGGGGCCGACGATCCGCTCGGCGGTGACCGGATCCTTCAGCCCGTTGCCGGTCAGGACGCAGACGACGACCGCCTCCGCCGCCAACGCTCCGGCGGCTGCCACCTTCGCCACCCCGGCAACGCTCGCCGCCGAAGAGGGCTCGCAGAAGATCCCCTCGAGCCGGGCGAGGTCGCGGTAGGCGGCGAGGATCTCCTCGTCGGTCACCGCCTCGATCCGCCCACCCGACTCGTCGCGGGCGGCGACGGCCTTCGCCCAGGAAGCCGGGTTCCCGATCCGGATCGCGGTGGCGATCGTCTCCGGGTGCTCGACGGGCGCCCCGCGGACGATCGGTGCCGCCCCGGCCGCCTGGAAGCCCCACATCTGGGGCAAGGTCGCCACCCGGCCGGCGGCCGCATAGGCACGGAAGCCCGCCCAGTAGGCGCTGATGTTCCCGGCGTTCCCGACGGGGATGGCAAGGACGTCCGGCGCTCGCCCGAGGTCATCGCAGACCTCGAAGGCGCCGGTCTTCTGTCCCTCGAGACGGTGCGGGTTGATCGAGTTCACGAGGCAGATCCGCCCGGCCTCGCTCTCGGCGAGCTGCCGGACGATCCGGAGGGCGGCGTCGAAGTTCCCGTCGACGGCGACGACTTCCGCCCCAGCGACGAGGGCCTGGAGGAGCTTGCCGAGGGCGATCTGCCCCTTCGGCAGGACGACGACGACCCGGAGTCCGGCGGCTGCACCGTAGGCCGCTGCCGAGGCCGAGGTGTTTCCCGTCGAGGCGCAGACGATCGCTTCGGCGCCGGCCTCGAGGGCCTTGGCGACGGCGACGACCATGCCCCGGTCCTTGAAGGAGCCGGTCGGGTTCAGGCCCTCGAGCTTGAGATAGAGGTTCGCCAGCCCGAGCTTCGCCCCGAGGCGTCGGGCGTGGACGAGGGGGGTGAAGCCCTCACCGAGGGAGATGACGGGGGTCGCCTCGTCGACAGGGAGGAAGGCTCGGTAGTGGTCGACGAGGCTCGGTCGCCTGCCGTGGGTGCGGGTGGTCGCGATCATGGCGCTGAGGTGGTCCGCGCGTCGACCCACGGACGGCCGGGGCCATCCCGCCGCCTCTCGAGTCGGCACGTCCCGGCGAGGTGGCACGGCCTCACGGCTCGAGGATCGGGTAGCGGCCGGCGAGGACGGCCCGCCCCGCCGGCGCCGCCGCCACCTCGTCCGTCGAGGCGGCCGGTGGCAGGCCGGCCCAGGTGCTCCCCGACCCCCGAGCGATGGCGAGGCAATCGCCGAGGACGGCGCTGCTCGTCGCGCTCCCTCCGGCCCCGGGCCCCTCGAAGGCGACCCGCCCGACCGGATCCCCCTCGATCTCGATCCGGTTCAGGACGCCGTCGGTCCGGCCGAGGGGCGAGTCGAGGGGGACGGCGCAGGGCTCGACGGCAGCGACGATCCCGTCGGCGGTCCGCTTCGCCCAGGCGATGAGCCGGATGGCGAAGCCCTCGGCCCGAGCCCGGCGGAGCTCGGTCGGATCGAGGCCGGCGATCCCCCGCCGCGGCACGGCCCCCGGGGCGAGCCAGAGGCCGAAGGCGAGGCGGGCGAGGATGACGAGCTTGTTCCGAGCGTCGAAGCCGTCGACGTCGCCGGTCGGGTCCGCCTCGGCGTAGCCGGCCGCCTGGGCCTCGGCGAGGACGGTCGGGTAGTCGCGGTCGCCGGCGCCGAGCTCGCTGAGGATGAAGTTTGTCGTCCCGTTCACGATCCCCCGGATCGAGCGGATCTCATTCGCGGCGAGGTCGGCGGCAAGGGGTCCGAGGATCGGGATCCCACCGCCAACGGCGGCTTCGAAGCGGAGGGGTGCCCCCGATTCCCGAGACAGACGCTCGAGCTCGGGGCCGTGGTGGGCGATGACGTGCTTGTTCGCGGTGACGACAGCCTTGCCCGCCCCGAGGGCAGCGGCGACGAGGGTCCGGGCCGGCTCGTCGCCACCCATGAGCTCGACGATGAGGTCAGTGCCGGGGTCGGCGACGAGGTGGGCGGGGGCGTCGGTGAGGAGGGCCTCGGGCAGGCCGGCGGCGCGGGCCCGGTCGAGGTCACGGACGGCGATCCCGACGAGCTCGAGGGGCGCGCCGTCGTGGTCGGTGAGGCGCGGCGAGCGGCCGAGGAGGGCGTCGACGACGGGCCGGCCGACGGTCCCGGCGCCGAGGACGGCGACCCGCAGGGGCCGGCGCGACAGACCCTCCCGACGGGCGCCGGCAGCGGGAGCCGCGGCACTCCAGTCGAGCGGCTCAGGGGTCGAAACGGGCCGAGGAGGCGCACCCCTCGCCGCGCCCTCGAGGACCTCCGGGGAGGCCGGCGCGACGGCAGGCGGTGCGGGATGGGTGAGGTCGCGGGTCGCCATCTCGGCTCGAATGGTACTGGAGCGAATCGCATCCCGGTCGAGCCGAAGGGGGCAGCTCCCGGGGTCCCAGAGGGCGAGCCGCCAGGGTCGGCTCGACCGAGCGTCGCCCCATCGCCGTCCGGGCGACCCACCTCGCCCGGATGAGCCCTCGGCGCCTGCCTCCCAATCGTTACACTCGCGACCCATGACGACCCCCGCTTCCACACCGAGCCGTCCCCCCGCCCGGCCTCGCATCTTCAGCGGCATCCAGCCCTCGGGTGTCCCCCACCTCGGCAACGACCTCGGGGCGATCCGGAACTACGTCCGGCTCCAGGAGGAGTACGAGGCGATCTACTGCATCGTCGACTACCACGCCCTGACGAGCGTCCACGACGCCGAGCGGCTCCGCCGCCAGACCCGGGAAATGGCCTGCGCCCTCCTCGCCCTCGGGCTCGACCCGACGAAGTGCACCCTCTTCGTCCAGTCCCACCGCCCCGAGGTAACCGAACTGGCCTGGCTCCTCGCCACCGTCACCCCGGTCAGCTGGCTCCAGCGGACCCCGACCTACAAGGAGAAGCGCCAGAACCAGCCGGAGGACGTCAACCACGGCCTCCTCACCTACCCCGTCCTCCAGGCCGCGGACATCGTCCTCTACAAGGCCTCCCTCGTCCCGGTCGGCAAGGACCAGGCCGCCCACCTCGAGCTGTCGCGCGAAATCGTCCGCGCCTTCCACGCCCGCTATGGGGAGACCTTTCCCGAGCCCCAGCCGGTCTACACCGAGGCGCCGGTCGTCCTCGGCACCGACGGCGCAAAGAAGATGAGCAAGTCGATCGGGAACACCATCGACATCCTCGCCGAACCCGAGGTCATCCGACGGCAGGTCATGTCGATGGTCACCGACACCCAGCGGATCCTCCGAACCGATCCCGGCCGGCCGGAGGTCTGCAACGTCTGCCAGCTCCACCGCTTCTTCGGCGACGATTACGAGACGATCTGGGAGGGGGAGCGGACGGCCCGGACCGGCTGCGTCGACACGAAGCGGCTCCTGGCGGAGCGGATCATCGCCCACTACGCCCCGGCCCGAGCGCGGTATCTCGAGCTCACGGCCCGCCCGGAAGAGGTCGATCGGATCCTCGCCGAGGGGGCGGAGCGGGTCCGGCCGATCGCCGAGGCGACGATGGCCGAGGTCCGCGAGAAGATGGGCCTTCGGGAGCCGCTGGTCGGCTGAGGGCGGCGGCCGATGGCGACCGGCTGACGGCGGCCGAACCGACGCGGCCAGCGGAGCCCGGGCGATGGAGTTCGGGCGGGCGAGCGGGGCCACCCGGAGCGGGGGTCTTCCCCGAGCAGGTGGCCACGAGCTGGCTCGAGACCGCCTTAGGACGAGGGCAGGACGAGCGCCGTCGGATCGAGGCGACGGAGTCCGGCCACCCGATCGAAGGCCCGATCCGGGCTGACGATCTCGACGATCCCCTCGTGGAGGCACGTGGCTGCGTGGACCGCGTCACGGGCCGAGAGTTCCGGGTATCGCTCGAGGAGGACCGGTACTCGGCGGATGAGGGCATGGGTGACCGGCAGGACCGGGGCGAAGAGGTCGAGGGTCGCTTCGGCGAGGGCGATCCCGTCGCCCCGTCGACCGATGGCCGCATAGCGGCGGAGGATCTCCTGGACGACCTCCGTGCTCGTCACCGCCTCAATCCTCCCGGCCCCGATGGCTCGGACGATGGCGCGGCACGGCGCCCGGAGCGGGTGCTCGGCGCCAGCGGCGTACATGAGGATGGCGGTGTCAACGAAGATGGTCATCAGGTGCCGAGTTGGGAAGCCGCAGTCAGGGCCGAGGCGGACAGACCAGCTTCGTGTCAACGAAGCTGGTCATTCGTTGCCGAGCTGTGAGCGGAGGATCTCCGCCTTCATCGTCTCCCAGTCGTCGACCGGCAGCTCCAGCGCCGTGATCCGCGCCGCTGCCTCGGATCGACGGTCCGGAGCAGCCTCGAGGTAGCGGTCGACCGCCTCGCGGACGACCGAGCCGAGGGAGCGCCGCTCTCGGGCGGCGATCCGCTTCAACCGATCGAGCTGCTCGCGAGAGAGGAGGACCTGGGTTCGCTCGGTGAACATGCTGATACCATACCATCAGGCCGGTCGCGTCCGGCAACGGACCGAAGCCCGGCCCGTCGACTACGATGGTGGAGACCGGGCCGAGTCAGGTCCGGCACGACCCCTCGTACGAGGCAGGCGATCGATGACCGAGACGCTCCTGACGCCACAGCAGCGCCGCTGGCTGTCGGCGCTCCTCGTCCTCGGCACGACCCTCGTCGCCATCTTCCTCACCTACGAGGTCGCCCGCCTCGTCGCCTTCTTCGGCGACATCCTCCTCGTCTTCTTCCTCGCCTGGCTCCTCTCCTTCGTCCTCGCCCCCCTCGTCAACGCCATCCTTCGCCTCCTCCCGCGCCTGCCAAGGGTCCTCGCCGTCGTCGTCGTCTACGCTGCCATCGCCGGGGCGATCCTCGCCGGCCTCCTCTTCCTGGCGGCGACCCTGACGACCTCGATCGCGAACTTCCTCCGCGACGCCCCGACCCTCTCGGCGGCCGTGGCGAACCTCCTGCAGCCGATCCAGAGCCGCCTCCTCGAGCTCGGCTTCCAGGTCGACCTCATCGCCCAGGCCGATGTCGTCCTCGAGAACATCCAACGCGGCGCCGGCGAGATCGTCGGGCCCCTCCAGCAGTTCGCCCTCGCCAGCGCCGGTCTCGTCGGCAACCTCCTGATCCTCGTCATGCTCTCGGTCTTCATCTCCATCGACAGCGAGCGGATCGTTCGCTTCGTCTACCGAGTCGTCCCGCCCGCCTACGCCGAGGACACCCGGATCCTCCAGGCGGCCGTCGCCCGCTCCTTCGCCGGCTTCCTCCGGGGCCAGCTCCTCCTCGGCTTCACCTTCGGTTGCATCGCTGCGGCGACGAGCTTCGTCCTCGGTCTCGACTACCTCCCGGTCACCTCGGTCGCTGCCGGCGTCCTCCAGGCGATCCCCTTCTTCGGGCCCTTCGTCTCCTGGGCACCACCGGTCCTCGTCGCCCTCCTCCTCCGACCCGAGGCCCTCGTCCCGACGATCGCCCTCATGGGGATCGGCTGGTTCGTCGTCATGAACGTCCTCCAGCCCCGGGTCCTCGCCAATGCCGTGAACATCCACCCCGTCGTCGTCCTCGGCTCCGTCCTCGTCGGGGCGAAGGTGGCCGGGGCGACGGGCGTCGTCTTCGGGATCCCCATCGCCGCTGTCCTCTCGGCCCTCTTCTTCCACTGGTTCCAGCGCTCGACCGAGCACGGGCCCGTCGCCGTCCGGGCAGCCCGCCTCGTCGAGGCCCGGACCGGCCAGCCCGTCCGGGTCCCGCGAGAGCCGAGCCCGGTGGCCGACGCCGACGTCGAGGACGCAGCGGGGCAGGCCCCGTCGCCGGCCCCGGCGGCCGACCGCGGCGCAGGTGGCCGATGAGTCGCGACGACGAGGCGGGGCGGACCGAGCGCGGGGCGGACCAGGGGACGTCCGAGCCGACCCCCGATCTGACCCGGGAGCGGGCCCGGACGGAGCGCCGGGACCTCGACAAGGAACGGGGCGAGCCCCTTGCCGCGGCCGGCCTCCGGCGGGCGAGCCGCTCCCTCCGCCCCAGGGCTCGTCCCGTCGGCGACTGGTCGAGCCCGCCCTGGATCCTCGTCACGAACGACGACGGGATCGAGTCCCGGGGCCTCCTCGCCCTGAAGCAGGCCCTCGACCCGATCGGGCGGACCGTCGTCGTCGCCCCCGAGACGAACCAGAGCGCCGTCGGCCACACGAAGACCCTCATGCGGCCCCTCCGGGTCCGGGAGCGTCGCCTCGCCGACGGCACCCTTGCCTGGTCCGTCGACGGCTCGCCGACGGACGCCGTCAGCCTCGCCTTCCTCGGCTTCTTCGACCACGGCTTCGACCTCGTCGCCTCCGGGATCAACTACGGGGCGAACCTCGGCGACGACATCACCTACTCGGGGACGGTGAGCGCGGCGATGGAGGCGGTCATCAACGGCTGCCCGGCCTTCGCCATCAGCCAGGAGTACTACGAGCATCCCGACTTCGGCCTCGCCGCCGCGGCCGCCCGCCTCGTCGCCCGGAACATCCTCGAACACGGCCTGGCCCGGGGAGAGCTCATCAACGTCAACGTCCCGGCGGTCCGGCCTGAGGAGTGCGAGGGGATCGAGGTCACCCGGCTCGGGCGGCGGGTCTACCAGGACGAGCTCGTCCAGCGCCTGGATCCGCGGGGCATCCCCTACTACTGGATCGGCGGCCCGCCGCCCTCGGGCCTCGCCGTGCCGGGGACGGACTTCCACGCCGTCGTGAACCGCCGGATCGCGGTCACCCCGATCCACCTCGATCTGACCGGCCGCCGTCTCCTCCGTCGTCTCAAGACCTGGAACTGGAGCCTCGAGCTGGCGGCGAACGCTGCTCAGGACACGGCCGGCGGCGGGAGCTCGTAGCGCGACGGCGCTCAGCGATCGCGCCAGGCGATGCCCCGGCCTCGGCGGCCCCAGCCCCGGCGGCCCCAGCCCCGGCGGCCGAGGTCGGCGAGGACCGCCCGGGCGGCGTTCCGCCCCGGCAAGCCCGTCACCCCGCCGCCCGGATGCGCCCCCGGGCCGGCGAGGTAGAGGCCCTCGACCGGGAGCCGGTAGCGGGCCCAGCCGAGGAGCGGCCGCCAGAGGAAGAAGGCGTCGAGACCGGGCTCGACGTGGAGGACGTGGCCGCCCGTCAGACCGTACTCGGTCTCGAGATCCTCGGGCGTCACGACCTGACTCGCGCCCACGAGGTCGCCGATCCCCGGCGCCACCTCCTCGAGCCGGGCGACGACGGCCTCGAGGAGCGCCCCACGGGCAGCCGACCAATCGGTCCCCTGGAGGACTCGCGGCGCCCACTGGACCAGGGCGTGGAGGACGTGCGTCCCGGCCCGCGCCCCCGCGACGAGGGGGGGATCGGCAAGGGACGGGATCGTGACCTCGAGCACGGGCTGCTCGGAGACGCGCCCATACTTCGCGGCGTCGAAGGCCGCCTCGAGGGTGGCGAGGCTCGTCGCCCCGACGAGGAGCCGGCCCCGCAGGAGGCGCTCCGGCTCCCCGTCGACGACCGCGAGCGAGGGGACGTTCGGGAGCCGCCGGAGGACGAGCCGGACGACGGCGGTCGTGCCCGCGGTTCGGAGGTTGCCCGCCCGCCAGCGAAGCTCGGGCCCGACGACGACCGGGTCGAGGAGATCGAGGAGAGTCCGCTTCGGGTCGAGGGCCGAGACGACGACGGGAGCCCGGATCTCCTCGCCCGAGGCGACGACGACCCCGGCGACCCGCCCGCCGGCCTCGAGGACCCGGACGACCTCGGCCTCGGTCCTGATCTCGCCGCCGGCGGCCCGGACGGCGGAGGCGAGGGCCTCGGCGAGGGCGCCAGGTCCGCCGAGGGCGTAGACGGTCTCGCCGACGGCCCCAGCGCTCGTTCCGGCGACCTGGGTGAGGAGCCAGGCCGTCGAGCCGGCCGAGCGAGGCCCGAAGGCGGCGAAGCGAAGCCCGCCCCAGACGAGGGCGGCCCGGACCGGCTCGGAGGGAACGTCATCGACGAGGGCGTCGGCGATCGCCATCGGGAGCCAGCGGAGGAGGGCGCGTCCGTCGGCTCGACCGAGGTCCCGGAAGGCCCGGCCGAGTCGGAGGCCGGCCAGGGCGTCCTCGAGGCCGGGGCTCCGGAGGTCGGGTGGCGTCGTCGCGTTCAGGGCGGCGAGGAGTCGAGCGAGACGGCGCACCCGGCCGTCGATCGCCGCGTAGCCGGCCGCGTCGGCGGCCGAGAAGGCAGCGAGCCGGACCGCCGTCACCTCGCGGTCGCGCTCGAAGACGACGGCCGGTCCCTCGGGCTGGAGACCGACGAGGACCGTCTGGGGGGCGACGAGGCGAAGGCCGTGGTCGCGGAGTCGGAGGTCACGGGCGACGGAGGCCCGGAGGCGACCGACGGTGGCGAAGACGGCCGGCGCCCGGACACCCCGCCGGACGACGACGGTCCCGACGGTCCCACCGACGACGGGTCGGCGTTCGAGGACGAGGATCCGAAGGCCAGCTCGGGCGAGGTAGGCGGCGGCGACGAGGCCGTTGTGGCCGCCGCCGACGACGATGGCGTCAGGCCCGCCCCCCGCCCTCATGCCCGACCTCCTCGCCAGCCCCCTCGGCGACCAGGGAGACGACCCAAGGAGCGGAGGAGCTCGAGGGCGGCGAGGCGACCGTTGGCGCCCATGATCCCGCCGCCTGGATGGGTCGAGCTGCCGCAGAGCCAGAGACCGTCGACCGGGGTTCGGTAGCGAGCCCAGCCCGGGACGGGTCGGTTGAAGAAGAGCTGCTCGAGGGTGAGCTCGCCCTGGAAGATGTTCCCCTCCGTCAGGCCCGTCGTCCGCTCGATGTCGAGGGGCGTCAGGACCTGCCGACCGACGATGAGGGACGGCAGGTTCGGGGCGAACTCGGCGATCCGCTCGACGACGGTGTCGCCGAAGGCCTCCCGGTTCTCGTCCCAGGACCCGAGGGCGGGGTCGAGGGCGTAGGGGGCGTACTGGACGAAACAGCTCATGACGTGCTTGCCGGGCGGGGCGAGGGAGGGGTCGACGAGGGTCGGGATGACGATGTCGACGTAGGGGCGGCGGCTCCAGCGACCCGCCTTCGCGTCGTCGTAGGCGGCCTCCATCTCATCGAGGGAGGGGCTGATCGAGATCGCCCCGCGGAGGTGCTCGACCCCGTCCCGGTTCGGGAGGCAGCTGAACTCGGGCAGGCCGTCGAGGGCGAGGTTGACCTTGCCCGAGCTGCCCCGGAAGCGAAAGCGCCGGACGCTGGCGACGTAGTCGGGGTCGACCTCGGCCGGCTCGAGGAGGTCGAGGACCGTCCGCCGGACGTCGACGGCCGAGAGGACGACCCGGGCGGCGATCTCCTCGCCGTCCTCGAGGACGACCCCGACCGCCCGGCCAGCCCGGGTCAGGATCCGGGCGACCCGGGCTCCCGTCCGGATCTCGGCCCCCTGGGCTCGGGCCGCCGAGGCGATCGCCTCGCTGATCCCGCCGGTCCCACCCCGGGGCAGACCCCAGGCTCGGAAGGCGCCGTCGATCTCGCCCATGTAGTGGTGGAGGAGGACGTAGGCCGAGCCCGGCGAGCGGACGCCGAGGAAGGTCCCGATGATCCCCGAGGCGGACATCGTCGCCAGGAGGGGATCGGTCTCGAACCACTGGCCGAGGAAGTCGGCGGCGCTCATCGTCATGAGGCCGACGAGGGCTGCCTGCTGGCGTTCGGTGAGGGCAAGGAACCGGCGAGCGAGGCCAGCGAGGGGGGCGAGCTCGCGGAGGTCGAGCCCCGTCGGGTCGGGCGGGACGATTGAGAGGATCGGCTTGACGAAGCGGGCCAGGTCGGCCATGAGGCGGCCGTACTCCTCGTAGGCCTCGGCGTCGAGGAGGCTCCAGCGCCGGAGCTCGCGGATCGTTCGACCGTGGTCGTTCGTCCGCCAGAGGTAGTCGCCGCCGCCCGTCTTCGGGCCCTCGCCGGGCCGGAGGGGGGTGAAGGTCCCGTCGAGGGGGAGAATGGCGAGGCCGTGCTTCGGGAGCTCGAGCTCCCGGATGATCTCCGGCCGAAGGAGGGAGACGACGTAGCTGAAGACGCTGAACCGAAAGCCGGGCACGACCTCCTCGGTCACCGCCGCTCCCCCGACGAGGGGTCGCTGCTCGAGGACGAGGGTCCGCAGGCCGCCGCGGGCGAGATAGGCGGCCGCGACGAGGCCGTTGTGGCCGCCGCCGATGACGACGGCGTCGTAGCCCTGGGGCACCGCAACCTCCGACGCTTGAGGGCCGGGTTGGCCGAGCCGGGATGGCAGGATCGCGCTTCGGCAAGTCTAGCGGCCGCGAGCCGCGCCATCGCCTCGACCCGAGGGCTCGGCCCGAGTACGATGACCGGGCGCGTCGGCGCAGATTCGCTCCGGCCCTGGCCGGGCCGGAGGCCCACGATCACCCTCGGACTCCGCGGTGAGGAGATGAGCGTCGGCACTCCCTTCCATCCCCGGACGGCCCCCCGGAACCGAAAGGAACAGTGGCGCGAGTGGGCGGGCTACCTCGCCGCCTCGGCCTACTTCGACCATCACGACATCGAGTACACGGCGATCCGCGAGGCGGCCGCCCTCATCGACGTCAGCCCCCTCTACAAGGTCCGCGTCAGCGGCCCCGACGCCGAGCGCCTCGTCGACCGGGTCGTCACCCGCGACGCGACGAAGATCCCCGTCGGCGGCGTCATCTACACGCCCTGGTGCGACGAGCACGGCAAGGTCCTCGACGACGGGACCGTCCACCGCCTCGGCCCGACGGACTTTCGCTGGACCTCGGCCGAGCCGAACTACCGCTGGCTCGTCCTCAACGCCGCTGGTCTCGAGGTCGCCATCGAGGACACGAGCGAGGCGATCGCCGCCCTTGCGCTCCAGGGGCCGCGCTCGCGGGCCGTCCTCGAGGCGGCGACGGGGACGAGCTTCGCCGACCTCGGCTACTTCCGGCGCCGGTCGGCGGTCGTGGCCGGGGTCGAGATCGATGTCTCGCGGACCGGCTACACCGGCGACCTCGGCTACGAGCTCTGGATCCCGGCCGAGGCCGCGACCGCCGTCTGGGACGAGCTCGTCCGGGCCGGAGAGCCCTTCGGCCTTCGTCCCGTCGGCCTCGCCGCCCTCGACCTCGCTCGGCTCGAGGCCGGCTTCATCCTCCTCGAGGTCGACTACACCTCGGCCCGTCACGCCGAGAACGCCGAGCAGGCCTACTCGCCCTTCGAGATCGGGCTCGGCCGGCTCGTCCGCTTCGACAAGGCGAACTACGTCGGGAAACGGGCCCTCCTCGCCGAGCAGCGGGCGGGCGGGCCACCGCGACGCCTCGTCGGGCTTCGCCTCGACTGGGCGGGGATCGAGGCGGCCTACGAGGCCCAGGGGCTCGCCCCGGCGCTCTCGCCGACGGTCGACCGGAATCCGCGACCGGTCTTCGGGCCGGGTGGTCGCCAGATCGGGCGGGTGACGTCCCTCGGCTGGAGCCCGCTCCTGAAAGCGGCCATCGCCCTCGCCTCGCTCCCGGCCGAGGACGACGTGCCAGGGCGCCGGGTCGGGGTCGAGTGGACGGTCGAGGGGCGCCGGGGTGTCGTGCCGGCAACGGTCACTCCCCTCCCCTTCCTCGACCTCGAACGGCGGCGCCGTTAGGCCTGTCGGGTTCGGGCTCGCTGGGCCGTCGATCGGGCCGGACGGCCCATCCCCCGTCGCCGAGCCCGGTGTACCGTACCCTCGACGTCGAGCGCCTCCAGAGGCGCTATCGACTCCAGACTGGATCCCATGAGCGCGGTCATCGAGGCCCACGGCCTCACGAAGTACTACGGCCGCCGGCGCGGCGTCATCGAGCTCGACTTCGCCGTCGAGGAAGGCGAGGTCTTCGGCTTCCTCGGGCCAAACGGCGCCGGCAAGACGACGACGATCCGCCTCCTCCTCGGCCTCCTCCGGCCGACGGCGGGCCGGGCGACGATCTTCGGGCTCGACGTCTGGTCCGAGGCCCCGGCGGTCCACCGGGAGCTCGCCTACGTCGGCTCGGACCCTGCCTACCTCGGCGAGCTCACCGCCGCCGAGCAGCTCGACCTCCTCGCCGCCCTTCGAGGCCTCCCGAGGCGCGTCTGGCAGCCCCTCGCCGAGCGGCTCGGCCTCGATCCGAGCGTCCAGGTTCGGAAGCTCTCCCACGGCAACCGCCAGAAGATCGCCGTCGTCGCCGCCTTCATGGGCCGCGAGCCGCTCCTCGTCCTCGACGAGCCGACGACGGGGCTCGACCCGCTCCTCCAGCGGGAGTTCCTCGCCCTCGTGGCCGAGGCTCGGGCGGCGGGCCGGACGATCTTCCTCTCCTCCCACAACCTCCCCGAGGTCGAGCGGAGCTGCGACCGGGTCGGGATCATCCGGGAGGGCCGCCTCGTCGAGATCTCGACGGTCCAGCGGCTCCTGTCTGAGCACTGGCGCTCGGTCAACCTCGTCCTCGCCACGGCCCCGCCGGACGGCTTCTTCGACCTGCCGAACGTCGAGGTCGTCTCGGCGAGGGCCCGGGACGTCCACCTCATGGTCCGGGGCGACGTCAACCCCCTCCTCCGGCGGATCGCCGAGCTGCCCGTCCTCGACATCGCCATCACGACCCCCGACGTCGAGGACATCTTCCTCCGCTTCTACGACGGAGGGTCGGCAGCCCCCACCGAGCTGGCCGTCGAGGAAGGTGCCGAATGATCCGCGCCGCTGCCTGGCTCGAGCTGCGCCGGAATCGCGCCCTCGCCTTCTGGCTCGGCCTCGTCGGCTTCGTCTACGCCGGGACGATGGCGGTCTTCTACCCGATCATCCGGGACAACGCCGCCCTCCTGAGCGAGTATCTCGACCTCTTCCCCGACGCCGTCCGAGCAGCCTTCGGGATCAGCGGCGAGCTCGGCCAGCCGGGGGTCTTCTTCACGACCTACCTCGGCAGCTACCTGTGGCCGATCATCGCCGCCATCGGCGGGATCGTCGGCGGGACCCGGGCGATCGCTGCCGACCTCGATCGTGGGTTCCTCGACATCGTCATCTCGACCCCGATCTCGCGGCGTCGCTATCTCGCCATCTCGATCGTCGGCCAGGCGACCCTCCAGGTCATCGTGGCCGTCGCCCTCGTGGCCGGAGCCCTCACCGTCGGGGCCGTCGTCGGGGCCGGCTTCGACCCGGGCCGCTTCCTCCTCGTCGTCGTCCCTTCGGCCCTCTTCGGCTGGGCCATCGCCGCCGTGGCGACCGTCTTGTCCGTGGCGACCCTGTCGCGAGGTGTCTCGGCAGGGGTGACGGCAGCCGGCCTCATCGTCATGTACCTCATGTTCGTCGTTGCCGGGATCGAGCCCGACCTCGACTGGCTTCGCTCCCTCTCCCTCTTCGGGCACTACGACACGACGGCGGTCATCGACGAGGGGCTCCTGCGACCCCACGACCTCGCCATCCATGGCCTCGTGGCGGCCGTCGGCTGGGGGGCCGCCCTCTGGCTCGTCCGGCACCGCGATTTGGCCGCCTGAGGAGGGTCTCGGGCCCTCTCGCGCGAGCGCGGCCCGTCCAGTGGTGGAAGTCCGCCTCCAGCAGGAGCCCTGTTCCTCCGCCCCTGCTCCCCCTCCGGCCTGACACTGCCGCCCCCTCCTTGGAGGCCGGGGACCAGCCGCACGCGCCCTTGTAGTGCCGCAGGACGGTGGGGAGACACTGCTGCAACCTCCTCCGGGCCGGGCGCCACGTTGCACCGAGTGCAATTCCCCGGCCTCTGACGCCCCTTCCGTCCGACCCCGCCGCCGTCGATTTACGTGGGGTGCAATCCTGGCGGCGCGCGTTGCGCCAGATGCAAGTGTCGGACCGCACCGGGGCTGCCATCGCCACGACTTTGCGTCCGGTGCAAGACCGTGGCTCGCTCCGGCCGGA
>FWPU01007185.1_pt1 | contig 20878 bp, 17 predicted proteins | sample 2228361 | NCBI WGS metagenome assembly FWPU01 (sample SAMEA103939777, study PRJEB20133) | metagenome
CACGTATATTCAACGCCTCAAGTGTTTGCCCACTTGTTACCGGACGATCCCGAGAAGGCCAAGAGAGCAGAAGCAATTGCATACGCCACCGATATGAGGCCTTTCATTGCGCTTATGCAGCCAGAACCGCACCTCATGGAGATCCTATCTTCACTCAGAAAGATGTATCTCCTCGCCATGGCTACCAACAGGGGAAGATCTGTTCCTGCGCTCCTGAACTATTTTGGTCTTGAACGTAGCTTCGATTGCATAGCTACTATCCTCGACGTGCCCCGGCCAAAACCAGCGCCGGATCTTCTCCTCTACTGTCTCAATCGCACAGCAGTAGCGCCTGAAGAAGCAGTATACGTGGGAGACATGGAAAACGATCTTCTCGCTTCCAAGGCTGCAGGCATCCCCTTTATCGCAAAAGGCGACAGCCTGTCCCATCACTTGCACATCGAAACGCTCGAGGAATTGCCCGAATTCCTCCGCACGGGTCTCCACCAACGCGAGGCAGCTTCATGAACCTTTCACTTTTTTCAGGTGACGATCTTGTACGCGTCTCGGTTCCTCCACACACACGAGTGATCCTTCCCCCCCACCCATGGCCTCCGTTGCCACAGTACGAGGCCTCTGTACGGGAGGCCCTGTACAACCCTTTAGGATCGCCTGCCCTCGTAACGTTGGTAAAGCCAACCTCAAGGATTACCATCGCCTTTGACGATCCGTGCCTTCCTCTGCCACCAATGGCTCGGGACATTCGAGAAAGGGCAATCTCCGTGGTGCTTGAGGAACTCTTTAAGGTCGGGGTCCCCAAAGACAGGGTACGACTCGTATGTGCTATCGGACTGCACCGCAAATGGAGGCCTCGCGAACTTCGGCATGTGCTTGGCGCACGTATATGGTCGGAAATGGGCCACCAAAGAATTCAGAACCACGACGCCGAGGATCCATTAGGCGTCGTTGAGCTCGGCACCAGCACCAACGGCAGAGTGGTCGAGGTCAACAGGCTCGTCAAAGAATCAGACCTGCTCATCTACGTGAATGTGAACTGGACGAGCATGAACGGCGGATGGAAATCCATTCTTGTGGGGCTTGGAACCTTCAGGAGCATTCGCCACCATCATAGGAGTGCGGTCCTACAACAAGGGACTATCATGGATCCAGCGCACAGCGCCTACCATGAAATCATGGCTGATATGGGTGAGGTAGTTGCGCGCAATGCTCATGTCTTCACTATCGAGACAGTGATCGACAATCGGGTGTGGCATCCGTGGACGCAGAGACTTCTTTTTCCCAGAAACCTCTTCACTGGACAGAGGCTACCTCTTGCCTTCAGACTGACTGCACATCTGCCTTCCAAGGCAAAGGGGCTTCTCTCAGATCGGCTTCGTAGTGCCTATCAACCAACTGCAGTGCACGCAGGTGCTATCGATGCGGTTCACCCTGTCACCCTTAGATTACTTGCTCAACAGCACACTGTTCCTGTAGAAGGACAGACAGACGCCTTGCTGGTGGGCATACCAAATATCTCTCCGTATGCAGTATTCTCTAGCACCAATCCTTTGTTGGTGATGAACATGGCCTTGGGCTATCTCTACAATCTCTATCACGGCATGCCCGTTGTGCGGCCTGGAGGTGTGATGATCGTGCTCAACCCCTTCCTGCCCGAATTCGATGATGAGCATCATCCGTCCTATCGGGAGTTTTTTGAAAGGGTTCTTCCTCAGACCAGGGATCCAGAAGAGATAGAAGCACAGTTCGAGATGGATTTTGCCAGGCGGCCGTTCTATCTTCACAGGTATCGATACAGCTTTTCATACCATGGAGTCCACCCGCTGTATGCCTGGATATGGGGTGCACGCGCGCTCAAGGATCTCTCAAAGGTGATCGCTGTCGGCGCGGTCGATACAAAGGTTACATCCCGGATGGGATTTGATAACGCCTCGACGTTGGATCAGGCAATGGATATGGCAAAAGAGATACTAGGAAGCCATTTTTCGCTTACATGCCTTGCAATGCCTCCTATCTTCTGTCCTGCGGTTACTGTGTAAGCCCATTGAACGGCATCCTTCTCCATCGTGATTGCCTATTGCGACTTTCTGCCACTTTCAGCGTAACGTCTCACATAATATCCAGGCATCCTTCGAGTATGTCCTTTGCCCCCTGCTCCCATGAACGCGACTGGGCATGTACACGTCCCTGCAGAGACAGCCGCTCCCGCTCCTCACGGTGGTCGAGAAGATGAGCGATTGCCTGGGCCAGGGCCGCTACATCGTGGGGATCGACAAGTACTGCAGCTTCACCCACCACCTCGGGCAGTGAAGATACATTTGAGGTAATCACAGGACACCCACACGCCATTGCCTCAAGCGGGGTCAGCCCAAACCCCTCCTCCAGAGATGGATACACGTATATATCGGCAAGGTTATAGTACAGGTGTAATTCTTCGTGAGGCACATGATCGAGAAACAGGACGTGATCAAGCAGCTCGAGCCTGGCAGCGTGTTCATATACGACCGAGAAAAAACGAGTCTTCGGCCCAACGACAACGAGCTTGTGTGCAGTATGCCGTGAGTGTACAAGCAGATGGAACGCCTCAAGCAGTGTTCGTACATTGCGTCTCGGTTCGTGGGCGCCTACCGTCAGTATGAAAGAGCTGGGCAGGCCAAGCGAGCTGGCCAGTTTCTGCCTTTCCTGCAAGGAGAGGGCAAGGGGCCTAAAATGTGTTCCGACTCCTGTCCGAAAGACACGAATCTTGGCCTCATCGACCAGGAGCTGTCTAGAAATTTCGCATTGGGTCGCCTGAGATAGCGTAAAGATACGCGCCGCACGCCGCACTGCACGCGGCACCATGAAACGCCAGTAGTAGGTCCATGCGCTGGTCTGTGCACTGCCCGTAAGGAATACCAGGTCGTAGACGATAACTGCCATTTTTCCAGGGAACACAAGAGGCGTTACCGGATCCATACATACCAGGAGATCGGCACGCTCGCTCAAAAACCTCTGAGGAAGGTAGACCTGCTTCCAATAGAGGTTTTCGAGCAAGTGCAGGACCTGTTCCCTCCTGGATCGCATCCGTGGCGGTGGTGGCACCGTTGGACGCTCGGGGATACACACACAGGTTGCACGAGTATCTTTTATCCTCTGCAGCTCCCTGCTGAGGTTGCGTACGTACGTGCCAATGCCCGTGACATTGCGGATGGCTTCGCGACAGTCGAAAAGGATCTTCATGGTGTGTCATTCTAGAACCTCGGCTGGGGTTTAGCAATTCCTTCGTACCACTGATCGTCTTCATGATCCTCCCTAGATACTGAGTATTCTCACAATGCCACTGTGTGCAACTGTCGTTGCAATCGTAGCCTTACCCTCTTTCTAGATCACTTTGCCTGACCCTTGGCCCCTTCTATCACCTTTGCCACGTCCAGCCCGACAAGTGTCTTTATCTGTTCTAGAAATGAGTGTACTGACCCGGCTAAACTTCCTACCAAATGCGGGACACCTCCGCCGTCGCCACCATCCAACACGGTCAGCTTCTCGATCGTAAGGTTCGATGCTATGACCTTGGTAACCTTTTCTACAAGCTCTGGGAGCAACTGAATCATGAACAGATCCTTGCTGTCCTGACGCTCCCACTGCTCGCGCAACAATCGAAGTGCCTCTGCCTTTGCCTTGCCTTCCTCAAAGGTAAAAGCAGCCTGACCCATGGCCCTGTTTATCAGTGCCTCTTTTTCGGCCTGTGCAGGAATGACGACCTCTGCTTCGTACTTGAGCTTGTTCGCTTCGGCCCGTTTTTCCTCGAGCTCCTTCATGTGCTCCATACGCGATATTTCGCCGGCAAGCTTGGCCCGTTCCTCAGCACGATTGGCATGAGCGGTCCAGTCTGCTTGCTGTACCCTAAAGCCCCGTTCAGCCTCAACCACTGATTTGCGCGCCTCGATTTCAGCGATCTCGGCTAGCTTCCTCGCCTCAGATTCTCTGGTACTTGCCTCTGCATGTGCCTGAGCCTCAACGATCCTGGCATCTCGCTGTACTTCTGCATTCTTTTTGCGGGCAATCGCTTCTAAGTACCCTTTGTCATCTTCGATCTTTTGTACCTTGAACGTATCCAAGATAAGTCCCATGCGCTCCAAATCGGCCCTTGCCTCTTTGGCAACTTGCTGAGAAAACGCAAGGCGATTGGCATTTGCCTCCTCGGGCATCATCGTCGCGATTACCCCTCGGATGGTGCCCTCGATAATCTCTTTTGCCACGCTCACGATCACCTGCGGACCTTTGCCTAAAAAACGTTCAATGGCATTGCCCAACCCCTGTTCCTCGCTGCCCGCAATCTTGACATTGGCCATTGCCTTTATGTGCACAGGAATTATCCCCTTGGTCAAGGCACCCTGTATGTCCATATCGATGGGGATTGCGTTCAGCGACATACGACTTACAGTCTCTACAAACGGAATCTTCAAGGCCCGTCCGCCCTTGATCACCCGGTATCCCCTGACGGTATCCTTGTACTTATACCTCCTCCCGGAAAATATCATGACCTCGTTGGGTTCGCAGATCTTCAGATTCGTCTTGATAAAGGCCACAACGATCATAACCACGAGTGCAGCAATGAGAATGCCCAAACTGATGAATAGATCCATGCCTGTATCCTCCTTGTACCTGTGAACGTCGCTCTATCTTAGATGTCGAAATACAGTGCAAATTCGTACGGATGGGGTCTCAACCTGATCTGGTCGTCTTCCCGTTTCCGTTTGTATTCGATCCACACCTCAATGAGATCCTCGGTAAATACATCGCCCTTCAGCAGATACGCATGATCGCGCTCGAGTGCATCGAGCACTTCTCCGAGCGAACCAGGTGTTGCCTTTATGTGCTTCTTCTCTTCAGGAGAGAGCTCATAGATGTCCTCGTCAATGGGATCCGGCGGCTCGATGCGGTTTTCAATGCCATCCAGACCTGCCATCAGCATCGCTGCGAACGCAAGGTACGGATTGCACGAGCAGTCAGGACAGCGGAATTCGATCCGTTTGGCCTTCTCGCTCGGTGAATACATGGGTATCCGCACGCAGGCGCTACGATTCCTCTGTGAGTACACGAGATTGATTGGCGCTTCATAGCCCGGCACCAGACGGCGATATGAATTTGTCGTTGGCGAGGTAAAAGCAAGAAGGGACGGCGCGTGGTGTAAGATCCCTCCTATGTAGTGACGCGCAATCGTACTGAGGCCTGCATATCCATTCGGGTCGTAGAATAGGTTTTTTCCAGCACGCCAAAGACTCTGATGCACGTGCATCCCTGAACCGTTGTCCATAAAGATCGGCTTTGGCATGAACGTAACCGTCTTACCGTGCCTGCGGGCTACATTTTTCACTACGTACTTGTACTTCATAAGGGTATCTGCAGTCTTTACAAGGCTATCGGTCCGTATACCAATCTCGCACTGACCTGCGGTTGCCACCTCGTGATGATGGAGGATAACCGGAACCCCGATTTCAGCCATGACCTTGCACATCTTTGCCCTGAGGTTTTGCAGACTGTCAGTGGGAGGTACTGGAAAATACCCTTCCTTGAATCGCGGCTTATACCCAAGGTTCGGTCCTTCGTCCCTTCCGGTGTTCCAAAAGCCTTCCTGGGAATCGATACGATAGAACCCTGTATTGTAGGTCTGTTCAAATCGTATGTCGTCGAAAATATAGAACTCAGGCTCTGGTCCAAAAAAGGCCTGATCAGCAATACCAGACACCGACAGGTACCGTTCCGCCTTCTGTCCTACGTTTCGAGGATCGCGCGAGTACGGTGTCTGAGTGATGGGGTCTTTCACATTGCAGATCATACTCAGTGTAGGATCCTCGGCAAATGGATCGATAAAGGCCGTTTCAGGATCAGGCTTGATCAACATATCGCTCTCATTGATTGGCTGGAATCCTCTGATACTAGAGCCATCGAATCCAATGCCCTGGATAAACAGGTCCTCTGAGAGTTGCTGGATCGGGATGGTGATGTGCTGCCACATCCCCGGTATATCGATGAACTTAAGGTCAATGAATTCCAACCGATGTTCTTTTGCGAACTTTGTCAGGTCCTTGGTATTCATACGGTTTCACCTCGCTCAGCCTATCGCGTGACCACCGCGCTCTCCTGTGCGAATGCGCACCACTTGGTAGAGATCGAGGACAAAGATCTTTCCGTCTCCGATTTCGCCTGTCCTGGCACCTTTGGTGATCGCAGCAATGGTCGGTTCGACAAAATCTTCGTTACAGGCGATCTCGATCTTGACCTTCTTCAGGAGGTTGCCTGCCTCCTTAGAACCACGGTACACCTCGGTCAACCCCTTTTGCCTTCCTCTTCCCAGTACACTTGAGACTGTCATGAGGTGTACTTCCACGTCCTCGAGCGCCTTCTGCACTTCATCCAGTTTGTGAGGCTGAATAATCGCGACAATGTATTTCATGACCATACTCCTTAGCGGTTTATTCGATCACCGTGTACGCTGACTCATGGTGCTGCGTGAGATCCAGGCCGATGATTTCACTGTGTTTGTCTACTCTCATACCGACAATCGCATCCACGAACTTGTACAAAAGCCATGTCATCGCCGCGGCGTAGCACACGGTCGCAGCCACGATGAGCAACTGTACGAGGAATAGATGAACACCTCCAAAGAATAGTCCGTCCGCACCTGAGCTGTTTATAGCCTTTTCAGCAAAAAGCCCTGTAGCGATCGTCCCCCACATGCCACCCACACCGTGGATGCCGAAGACGTCCAACGAATCGTCATAGCCTGCGGCCTTCTTCAGTTTTGTGACTGCGATATAACATACGATGCTGGCTAGTATTCCTATGAAGATGGCACTCAGTGGTCCGACAAAACCACATGCGGGCGTTATGGCGACCAGACCAGCAACTGCCCCTGTGACAATCCCGAGCACGGTGGGTGCCTGATCCTGCTGCCACTCGATAAGGGCCCATGTCAATCCTGCAGCGGCTGTCGCCGTGTTGGTAGTGACAAAGGCCTGTGCAGCCAGCTCTCCTGCGGTAAGGGCGCTTCCGGCATTGAACCCGAACCAACCGAACCACAGCAGCGCTCCTCCGAGTACTGTCAATGGCAGATTGTGCGGCGTAAATGTGCGTTGTTCATATCCCACCCGCCTTCCAATAAGAAGCGCCAGCACCAGGGCCGAGACACCAGAGCTCGTGTGGACAACGATCCCTCCGGCAAAGTCGAGTGCACCGAGCTGTTTCAGCCATCCTCCTGAAGACCATACCCAGTGGCCCACAGGATCGTACACAAAGGTGGCCCACAAGATTGTAAAAATGAAAAATGCCGAAAACTTGATCCGCTCTGCGTAGGCCCCGATGATAAGCGCAGGGGTGATGACAGCAAACATAGCCTGAAAGATCATGAACGCCAGATGAGGAATGGTTGCTGCATAGTCTTCGTTGGGAGCCACACCTACTCCATTGAGACCAGCCCAGTCGAGCATTCCGATAATGCCTGAGCCGGCGTCAGGTCCAAAGGTCAGTGAATATCCATACAAGACCCACTGAATGCTTATGACGCAAAGAATAATGAAACATTGCATGAGTGCAGAAAGGACGTTCTTCCTCCGCACCATGCCTCCATAGAAGAAGGCCACACCAGGGGTCATGAGCATCACCAGTGCAGCAGCTACAAGTACAAACGCCGTGTCTCCAGAGTTGATCATCTCCATTTCAACGATTCCTCCTGTCAGGTATATCCATCTGTTGTCCTTCGATCATTCGATAGGCTTGTCCGGTTATACATAAGCGCGGTGACGTTGTGTTTGTGTTGTGGTGAAAAGCAATAGATGTGCCAACCTGTCGGGCAAGACGTATGGCTCCGAGAACTACAGCGTACGTTCAGAGACTAGGCCATCGGGGCCCCACACCGATACCAAAGCGCGCATCCTACATTTTTGAAGAACAAAACCTGAGTTCTACAAAATTGTAGAGCTCCCGGATGGGATACCACGCATCCCCTGATGCGTGAGTATTTCCTCTTTGGATGACGTGTTTCTGACAACGCATCCATGATAAACCCGGCCCTTGCTCATCCCGGCGCCAACGATTGGCACGCTGATTGCCATACCTTTGCACTAACGGTCTGGCAGAGGTGACGATCTTCAATCGGCAGACAGCAGGCAACTCGCCTGACGGCAACAAGGGAAAGAAGGAGGAACCTATGAAGAAAAGGATCTTATCTCTGAGCAGCTTTTTGGCACTACTTTTCGTGGTAGTGTGCGTTCGGGTTGCAGCACAGGAGACGCCACCAGCAGCATCTCAGACCGACTCGGGACATCAGTGGTTCGATGTGCACGTGTCATTGCAGGCAAGCTATCTCTACAATGTGAGAAGCCCTTCTTCGTCAGAGAATGAGCTTCGGGTTTTCGATTACCGCTCCAACAGTTTCACCCTGGACCTCGCCCAGCTCGTTGTGGGGAGGGAGGCACCGGTCGGTAGCATCGGGTATAAGGTGAAACTTTCTGCGGGCAAGACCGCTCAGTTCATCCATTCATTGGGACTGGGAATCGATGAGGACGAAGACCCTCTCGAGACGGATCCTTTCGATCTCACTGAGGCATACGTGGACTATGTCGCACCTATCGGCAGAGGTATCACGATACGTTTCGGCAAGTTCGTCACCGCTAATGGGGCCGAGGTTATAGAGGCGAAAGACAACCAGAACTACTCTCGTTCATTGCTCTTCAACTATGCTATCCCTTTTACCCATACAGGGATCGTACTTGGATACTCATTCTCAGAGGCGATCGCTGCGCAGGTTCATGTGGTCAATGGCTGGGATACTGTTGTTGACAACAATAGTTCAAAGAGTGTCGGCCTCAGCTTACATCTTACCCCTACTGATGACCTCAGCTGTCTGTTCAATCTCATGTACGGGCCTGAACGAAAGGATAATAACTCAGATAATCGCTTTTTGTTCGATTGGGTCTTCTCACTCAGGCCACACCGCTCGACAGAGCTTTTGTTCAATGTGGATTACGGCTTTGATGAGCACGGTGCACCTGATACCGGTATTGCCCGGTGGTATGGGGTATCAGGCGCCGCCCGGTACAGGATAACCGACTGGTTGAGTATGTCTGTGCGACTCGAATATGTTAGGGACGACGACGGCGCTCGAACGGGCTACGTGCAGGATGTCAAGGAAGTGACTTATACTCCTGAGGTACGAATTGCACAGTCACTCATACTTCGTCCTGAGTATCGGCATGACTGGTCCAACGCACGGATATTTGATCAGGGACGAAAGAAATCCCAGGACACACTGGCCCTGGCAGCTCTTTACTCGTGGTAGGATGCCCTTTGACACACAGGCAGCATTGAGGACCACTCTATCCCTCAGTCAGGATTTCTTCGCAGCGTAGACCTTGGGTCCGATCCCATATTTGTTGATTCGATACCCTAACATGCGTTCAGTTATGCCCAGCAGCCGCGCAGCCTTGCCCAGGTGGCCGCCCGCTGTCTTTAGGGCCTCGAGGATCATTTCTTGTTCGATGCGTGCTACACACTCAGGGAGTTTGCCTCTCACCCTGCTTCCGGCTGTTTCCGCTGTCTGGAGCGAAGGCGGCAAATGCTCGGCCCGAATCGTCCTTTCATTGCACAAGAGCACTGCCCGCTCGATACAATTTTCCAACTCTCGTACGTTACCTGGCCAATGGTAACTCATCAGCATGTTGATCGCTGTGGTCGAGATCCTTCGAATGTCCTTTTTGTGCTCCAGGGCGTACTTTTGCAAGAAGTGGTCAGCCAGCAAGACGATATCGTCCTTCTTCTCTCTGAGCGGCGGGAGAAATATGGGGAATACATTTATCCGGTAGTAAAGATCCTCCCGAAACTGTCCTGTTTCGACCTCCTTTTCGAGGTGCTTGCTCGTAGCTGCCAGAAGGCGTACATCCACCTTTATGGTGACGGTACCCCCAACGCGTTCGAATTCGCGGGTCTGCAAGACCCTGAGCAACTTGGCTTGCATACCCTTTGGAAGGTCGCCTACCTCATCGAGAAACAAGGTACCGCCGTGGGCCAACTCGAACCGGCCGAGTTTTCTTTTTACTGCTCCAGTAAAGGCACCCTTCTCGTATCCGAACAACTCGCTTTCGAGCAAATTCTCAGGAAGCGCGGCACAGTTCACCTTGATAAACGGCCTCGAAGCTCGAGGACTGTTGTAATGGATCGCATGGGCAACCAGCTCCTTGCCTGTTCCAGTCTCTCCCCGTATAAGCACGGTCGCATTGCTGTTCGCCACCTGCTCGATCAGGGCATAGACTTCTTTCATAGGCCTGCTGTTGCCTATGAGGTTATGAATCTGGTAGCGATCTTTGAGTCTCCTCCTCAAGTCAAGGTTTTCATCGATAAGAGATTCCTTGTCCCTTTTCACCATGTCATTGAGGTGAACAGCCCGTCCGATAATGGAGGCGATTATCTCCAACAAGTGTAGATCCTCGTCAAAGTTGGCACCAGGCCGATACACCCGATCGACACTCAGAGCACCAAGGACCTTTTCATCGACCTTTATGGGGACACAAAGGAAGGAGAGATTTTCACGAATCCCTTGTGCGCGCACGCCTGTCCTGTTGAGGAATCGAGGGTCCTTGCTGATCTGGGGGACGACCTCTGCTACTCCGGTCTTGACCACATGGCCAGTAATACCTTCTCCGATGCGATACCTGCCCTTCCGCACGGCGTCAGCGGACATTCCGTGCCCGGCCACGATGGAAAGGACGCCGGTTTCCTCATCGAGCAGGGTAATGGCCCCTCGATTCATTTCCATCAAGCGGTCCAAAAGCCCGAGGATTTCTCTCATTGTTGAGCTGAGATCCAGGGACCGGGTGAGCACATTCGCTACCTCTGCGAGCAGTTCTATCTGCCGGTCCCGCCTTTTGCCTTCCACGCTCACCATTTCCTCTTGCTCCGTGGCTCTAGATGTACAAGGTCGATATTCTACAATTTTGTAGAACTTTGTCCGGTTTTGCAAGGCACAGCATTCCGTTCTCCCCGAAGCAAGCTACAGGAGATTTCAGTTAGGCCAGGGCAGGTCTCTTACACCCTGCCAGTCCATTCGGTCAGGAGTGTGACGTGTGGCCAGATACGTACATCTCTTGTTCGTAGGGCAGGCTGCCATTCAGATGAAGATGCGCCTTCCCGATTTTGGTGTCACTTGTCGGACGTTGTCGCAGAAAGAAAGGAGTATGCTATAATCTTAAAAAAAAGATGAGACCTCTTGCACCTACCACAACCATGGAAGCGAGCTTCTTATGAGCCAACGAGCCTACGCTCCTCTCCCTGGGCATTCATCGAGAACCGAGCGACTCAAGCACAAGATCCTTTCAGCACCATACGAGATATGCATCGAGCGAGCACGCTACTTTACAGAAAGCTACCGAACCACAGAAGGCTTGCACCCAGCCCTCAGGAGTGCTCATGCCCTGGCGCATACCCTTGCCAATATGCACATCTATATACTCGATGAAGAGCGTATTGTTGGAAATCGCTCCAGCAAGCTTGTCGGCGCTGTACTCCCGGTCGAGCGGGGTGAGATGAACGTGGTCTTGAGGATGGAGCTTGACGCCCTCCAGAAAAGGAAACACAAACCTTTTATAATAGCAGATGCCGACAAGAAGGAATTGCTCCAGGATATCCTACCGTTCTGGAGCGGAAAGACCGTACGAGACCTCAGGGCCAAGCTTTGGAGTCCTCGGCTCAAGACCCTCCAGATGCGACACGATGTAAGAAGCATTGCCGCCCGCTATCGGGCAATGGGTGCACGAAATATGTTTCGGCTCATAAGAACCTATGCGGAAAATCCAAAGCGCTTGAGGGAAGGCCGAAAGGAGATTGCACTCAACAACCCAGGCCTTGTTATGAATATCTTCGACGATCAGGGACACCTTGTCCTGGGCCACAACAACCTTATCAAGATAGGCTTTCGCGGGATAAAAGAGCAGGCCCAGGCCAGACGCGAAGTGTTGTCGCGTACTGGCAACGACAGAGACGGAATCGCATTTCTCGATGCTGTGATATTATGCTGCGACGCAGTACGGGACTTTGCACTCCGGTTCGCACGACTTGCTGAGGCCTTAGCTTCGAGCACCCATGATCAGCTCAGAAGACAGGAATTGGAGACGATCGCCCGCACGTGCCGCAAGGTGCCCTACGAACCACCTGAAGGATTCTATGAGGCAGTGCAATTTCTGTGGTTCGCCCAGGTTGTCGCACTTATTGCGTACGGCATGGGAGGCATCTTTGCCATAGGAAGGCCGGATCAATACCTCTATCCGTACTATGAAAGAGATATCGCCTCCGGTGCCATTGAGACACAGAGCGCGATGGAGCTTCTCGAAGAACTATTGATCAAGTTGAGTTACAACCTTTTGATACTACCCTCATATGCCAAGAATACGGCAAGTGAACTCGGCGCAGACAACCAGGCAGTAACCTTGGGCGGGGTGGATCGTCAGGGGAATGACGCAACAAACGCACTCACATACCTCTTCCTCGAGGCCGTACAGCGCATAAGGAACATGAGCAACAGCATCTCCATACGTATACACAAGGATGCACCCGATGCCTATTGGAGGAAGGTCGCCGAGGTGATTTCAACCACATGTGGTCCTGCATTGTTTTCAGACGAAACAGTAATCCCTGCCTTGCTGGGCTGTGGTTATCGCCTTGAAGATGCCCGCGATTACGCAGTGATTGGCTGTGTAGAGCCAACCTCAGAGGGAAACACCTTTGGATGTACCTCGGGTAATGATATCTCGCTGGTCGGTGCCCTCGAGATGGTTTTCAACCGGGGCAAAGTGCGCATGTCCGGCGCCCAGATTGGGCCTGATACTGGCGACCCCTCTGGGTTCAAGCGTTTTGATGAGTTTTGGGACGCCTACCAAGCACAGGTCAAGGCCTGTGTAGATCTGATTGTGGAGGGGGTAGCCATCAAAGATCGTGTATATGCAGAGCGATATCCATGCCCGTACGTTTCGTCATTTTTGAAAGGCTGTATCGACAACAGCAGGGACATGACGCAGGGAGGCGCACAGTACAACTTCGGATCAGTCAGTGCCCGAGGGCTCGCAACCGCAGCCGATTCCCTTACAGCAATAAAAAAATTCGTATACCAGGAACGCCTCATATCCATGGAGGAACTCAAGAAGGCCCTGGAACAGGACTATCGAGGATATGAATCTTTGAGGCATCTGCTCCTCAGGCGCGCCCCTAAGTATGGCAATGACGACCCTGAAGCTGACGCAATGGCCCGAGACATAGCGGCCTTGTTCTGCGACATGGTCTCTCGACATCGCACCATCCATGGCGGAGCATTCAGGCCGAGTTTTTTTTCTTATGGCATGCACGTCTATGAGGGCTCACTACTTGGCGCGACCCCTGACGGACGAAAGGCAGGCGAGCCTATTTCGAACAGTCTCAGCCCGTCAAATGGGGCAGAGCGTACAGGTCCCACAGCAGTACTGTTGTCAGCAGCAAAAATAGACCACACCAAGATAAGCAATGGCTCGTCCCTGAATCTCAAGATTAATCCTTCCCTGGTGCATACCGAACACGGCCGACAAAAGCTCATCGCCTTACTCAAGACGTATTTTGAAGCAGGTGGTATGCATGTACAGCTCAATATTGTCTCCACCCAGACACTCAAAGACGCACAGCTTCATCCTGAACAGTACGTTGATCTTGTGGTACGGGTATCTGGCTACAGCGCCTATTTTATTGACCTTGGCAAAGCCATACAGGACGACATCATAGCGCGCACTGAATTTCACCAGTTTTAATGCGGCAGCCAGGAAGGAGGAAGGACGTGCTCCTTGGATCCACACGCGCAATGAGGCATTAAGCGCACAATTTCACGCTGCAGGTAGGCTCCACAATCCTGCACGCTTAGGGCTATGCGAAAACGCATCAAGTTCTTCCTGTCTTTGCTCTTTCTTTCGGTCATCTATTGGCTGATCCGTTTGTATTTGAAGACCATTCGTCTGACCGTAGAGAACGAGGCGGCCTGGCTCGATCACCTGCAACACGGCGGCAAAGTAGTGCTCTGTACGTGGCACCAGCAATTCTTCACTGCGATAGGACACTTCAAAACGTACGCAGCATATCGACCAGCACTGATGATTAGTAAGAGCAGAGACGGCGATGTGATCGCAGGGATCGCATCCAGAAGCGGGTGGCTGCCAGTGCGAGGATCTTCGTCTAAGGAAGGCAAAGAGGCTCTGGAAGCAGTAATCCACCACCTCGGCACTCACAGCCTCGCCGGCCACGTGGTCGATGGACCCAGAGGCCCTCGAGGTATGGTCAAGCCTGGACTCATCAAGCTTGCTCACCGGACTGGTGCTGCCATTGTTCCCTTTTTTGTGCGTGCTGACCGGGCATGGCACCTCAAGAGCTGGGACCGATTTATTGTGCCAAAGCCCTTCTCAAGAGTCACACTGACGTTCTCAGACATGATACGGCTCGAGCCTACGTGCAGCAAAGAAGATCGTGAAGCACAACGTCTCATGATAGAACGCATTATGAAGCCATGGCTTTCGGGCTAGCTGCCTACTGTACGATCATGACGGGATGGCAACCATACGTTACTCTTTACGGACTGATCATCTAGCAGTGAGGCGTACTCGCTTTTACTCTTCGTGCCAGTTCTTTCCCGAATGTCTGCTGAAAACGCCTATCAACAAATGCATCGACACCTTTCTCAAGCTTCTCGAACGTGCTCAGGAATCTTCGCGCCTCATCCGTCAGTACCGTTCCCCCACCATGTCGTCCACCCACGTGTTTTTCCACAAGCTTGAGGCCGAGCCTCTTCTCCATCGCAGCGATATGTCCCCATGCCTTTCGATACGGTATGTGCACATCCACCGCAGCCCTGTTGATCGAGCCGGTCCTCTCTATCGCCTCGAGCAGACGCCGCCTTCCGCTTCCAAAGACTGGTTTGCCCTGGACCTCTATCCAGATCTTGGATCGGATTTGAATAGGCCCTCCTCCGGTACAGCGAACAGGGGCATCTTCAACACGCGTGCTAGAGCCCGTTTTTTTCCTTCGCATGATAATATCCTCCTGAGGCACAGGGCCTGCACACTACCTTACCTTCCAAGTAAACCTCTCTCATGTCCTGAACAGCCTCTCCACATTGGGTACAACGTACCCTCCTGAGGGGCCTTCCTGGCATATCTTGGGTCTTCAATTCCACGCATACCTCTGTTACCTCGAAGAGCGCTTCTTCTGGCATGATCTTGTAGGCTAGGCGCTGAGCACTATACTTGTCTTCTATACCAGGAGCGTACTGAGCCGCTGCCTCTCGCGACTCTTCCCGTGCAAGGACACGCACTGCCTTGCCGTTGCACAGGTTCACAAAGGTAGCCGCCATCTTGCCGTAGTCCATGAATTTCATGGTCCTCTTACCAAGGGTGCAACCGGTGACTGCCTGTATGGCATCAGTTGCACATCGATCGGTTTCTACAAAAACTACAAAGTCCTTCTGTTGTGCTCCCTTGGGATCCTCGATCCCTATTTCCCTGAGCCCGACAAGGGCCATCCTCACCCCAAGCACCTGCCCAGGACACTGATGAGGACCATGGATCTTGACAGATTCTTCGAGTAAGGACTCAAGGTCGTGTGAGATTCTTTGTGACATCCTTCCCCTCCTCGTGCAAGGGACTGTAATGGCTACTTTACAAGATTAACCAAAGGGTAGATAAAGACAAGACCCGTCTCCTTTGTCGCCTTTAGCAGGGAGGCATTGATCACCGCCGCAACCAGTGCTAGCATACTACCGGAGTGCTTATGGTATCAGAAAGGTCCCCACGCACTACGTTACTTCTCCTGGCCAGCCTCGGCCTCGTGGCCGCACTCATCTGCCAGTGCGGCACTGACGAGGAAGGTCGCTCATCTGGGCCCAGCTCTTTTCTGTTTGCCGTCATTTCTGACACGCACATCTGGTCAGATCCTGATGCCATACAGAATCGTATCTTCCAAGAGACGGCCCATATTTTTAACAATCACAATCCACCCATTGACTTTGTAGTCCTGACCGGTGATATCGTCCACAAACTTCCCTCTGACGACCCCACCCTATATGATGAGAATCCCTATACCCCTCTTGGTGAACTTATACGCCTTACCTCACTCCTCAAGATGCCGCTCTATCTCATTATGGGCAACCATGATTACTACACAGGACAAAAGATAAACGATGTCATCACGAGCGATAGGAGGGCTCGAGAACGACTCTTCATGGACAAGGCAGGTATGCCTGGCCCGTATTACGCATTTGAACATAAGGGGATAAAATTCTACTGCCTCAATTCACTCCAGCAGGACCCTCGCGTCTCCTGGGTGCCTGATCTTGTTGGTTCCTTTGGTCCAGAACAGGTAAGGTGGCTTGCTGAGCAACTCTCAGATAGCCTGCCTGCGTTTATATTCCACCATCACCCATTGGCAACCCCAGCAACAACCCGCGCTGGACTGGCCCGTTTCAGACCCTTCGAGGTGCCAAGGGCTGAGGGCTATTTTCAGAAGTATAAGTACACCATCTACCGGGACTTTACTGACCCGATCTATGAGGTACTAAAAACCCACCGCACCCAGATCAAAGCGATCTTTTTTGGCCACACACACCTGTTTATGCGGGACCAGTACGAAGGCATTCCACTCTACATGACAGACAGCATGGAGTTTCCATCTCATGCTGAATACAACCATAAACCAATGAGATACTACATCGTGCAGTGCCAGGCGTACTCAGGAGAATTTACTATCTTCAACGAACACATGATCCGCTATGCATATGTCCCACCTGAGACGCTACCTTAGGGAAGGCCAAAACCACTGGTTAAAACCCTGAGCACTGCATCCCTTTGTTAGTCTGGGCAGTAACCCGACAGCGTCGACAGCCAAGAACTACGTCCTATCATTTACTTGGCTGGCCGAGAGGTGCAGGCAGTGCCTGCTCGATAAGTCGCTGTCGAACCCATGCAGGCCCTTCGTTAGGATGCTCCATGAGCAGGCGGCCAACCCGTGCGGTGACATGGGCTGCTGCAAAGCTGCTTCCGAAGAAATTCCTCTCCTGGGATATGCCCGGCAGTGGTCTTGGAAATCCATAGGTGCCAAATTCAATAGCACTGCCCCTGTGGTAGATCAGGTCCTCAGGTCCACAGGTTCGATCCCAGTACACTCCTATCACGGTCTCAAGAGAAGAGGGAACCACGGTATCGTCAGGGCTCCGGGCTGCAGCCACTACAACAAGGCCCTGTTCAAAGGCGCGGCGACACAGGTCGGTTATTTGTTCTCGTCCCTCGTCTGAACTGCATCCGAGACTCAGGTGAATGATCTTGATCCTGTGAGCTAGTGCCCACTCCAGGCCGGCAATGAGCAAACATACCGGGGCACGAAGTTCTGAGTGGAAGATTTTCACCACATAGAGATCTGCATGCGGAATGCGCTGTCGAATGACTCCTGCAATAGCGGTCCCATGGCCGATCCAATCCTCGACGTCTCCGTACACCTTGACGATCTGGTTATCCGCTCTCCTGTGCAAGCCAACTCCTGTAGTAATCCAGCCCACATGAGAATGGAGTTCATTGACACCGCTGTCTATAATTGCGATGTGAACGCCACCTGTGTCCACGACCCTTCCTCGATGCTGGAGATAGCAGAGTAACTGAACGGCCCCTGGTAAATGGTCCTGCCCTGCCGGACCACAATGAGGGTGTCGGCATCCTGAATCGCAGGAAGGTGATGGCTGACTATGAGAATTGTCCTGCCCTTCATAAGGTTCCGGAGCGTCTCTTTGAGCCGCTCCTCAACCTGAGGATCCAAAAAGGCAGTGGCCTCGTCCATGATGACGAGTTTGGGGTCGATCAGCAGAGACCGTGCAATACTTATCCGCTGACGTTGGCCGCCAGAAAGACGAATGCCCCTGTCGCCCACCTCGGTAGCATACCCTGCAGGCAGAGAGGCAACAAATTCATCGATACAGGCTGCTTTGGCTGCTTCCACGACCTCTGTGTGGCTTGCATCTGGCCTGCCGAACCGTATGTTCTCGAGTATCGACGTATGGAAAAGAAAGGTGTCCTGCGAAATAAGGGCAATGGTCCTGCGGAGCCAATCCTTGCGAAGCTCGTTCAAAGGGATGCCATCCAACAGTATCCTTCCGCTGTCAGGATCGAGCAGCCGCATTGCAAGATGGCAGATCGTGGTCTTGCCCACACCACTCGGCCCTACTAGGGCAGTAATCTTTCCAGCAGGCACCTGAAAGGAGAGGTCTTCGAGCACGGGTTTCCCTGGTTCGTACGAAAACCAGACTCCCTCAAACACGATCTCACCTCTGAGCTGTTCATACGGTATTGTCGTTCCAGCAGACATGACCTCTCCCTCGATGGGAATATCGAGGAGTTCTCTTACTCGAGCGAGCGCGACCTTTGCCTTCTGAAATGCCATGATCCCGTTCAAGATGCCCTGAAGCGGGCTGAGGACCCTTCCCTGATACATCGCAAACGCCATGAGCGTTCCAAGGGTGAGCGAGCCGCTCAAGACCAGTGCACCTCCATAGCCAAAGACCACGAGACTCGTAACGATGACAAATCCAATAGGAATAGAACTAGCTACTGCACCAAGCAGCTGGTAGCTCAAGATCGAACCGAGCACAGCCTCGTGCTGCTTCTCGAGCCGCTCTGTCTCAAGCCGTGATGCATCGAACGCCCTCACTACGGTGGTGCCTTCAAGAGACTCGAACAAGAAATGACTGATATCTGCGTTTCGCCTCGCAATAGCCTCTGCAAGGCGAGCGAGTTTTGGTCGAAGTCTATGAGTGAGCACTACTGCTGGTGGAAGCAGGCACACACAACATAGAGCCATCTTCCACTGAAACCAGAACAGTATGACCAGTGTGATGGTGACGGTAAGTACATCAAAGAGCCAGTTAGGTATCGTCCCTGTGAGCAAACTTTGCACGTCAGCCATGTCAGAGGCGATTCTCGAATGCAGATCGCCTACCTTTCGCTGGGAAAAGATCTTGATAGGGATCTTGTGGAGATGGTCAAAAAGATCTTCCCGCATCTTGAACAAGAGCCGGGCTGAGTATCGTGTGTATACGTAGCTGTTTGTCACACGGATGCCGAACCCCAGTGCCAAAAGCCCAACCATAACCCCTAGAAGTGGATACAGCAGATCCGGTCTTCCAGAAATAAACACGCCGTCGATGAGGAGCTTTGCAAAATATGGCTGGACCATCCCAAGCGCAGTACTGGCCACACTGAGACACAACGATACAATGACGATAGGTCGGTGAGGTCGGACATACCGGCCCAGGTACCGGAGCTGGCTCACCAAGGATGGATCCATGGTTACGCATCACCGTAATAGCACATATACCCGCTCTGGCAAAACTCTGGGGTTGCCCTCAGAGACCGTGCCGTCTCTCCAATCTCCTCATGGCTCGCCCCTTGCCTTACAAGATCCATCACCGCTTTGACGAGTTGAAGACTCGCCATCTTGCGATGGAACGAGGCTTCTCTGCCGGCGATCTTTACCGCACTGATCCCCCAGTCCCTAAAATAGCCGAACCAACACAGGCCGCACGGCCCGTTCGGCAGACCTTGCGCCTGGAAACTCGACCCGCAATTATTAAGATACCAGAGGTAACGGCCTACAGCAGCCCGTTCCTTGTCGAGGTCCAAGCCAAGGTGAGATTCAGAGAGCCAGCATGGCTCTGCACCTGCCCAATCGCTTAGGCAAAATGACCCCAGGTTATGGGATACCTGACAATACGCCTCTTCAAAATAACAGCCGTCATTGAGGGCAAACACCTCGAACTGTATCTGTTTCGGGCTGCGGTGCACAAGCCGTTCTATTTCAGATCGCCTCATATGGCGACTGATGATGATTCTTTCAACACCCAACGACTTGAACCACATTGCACTCTTGCTGTTGTAGCAGCTGCCGAGGTTGCTAAGATGAATGCTTACTTTGAGATCGTACTCTTTCAGTAAGAGGAGCAGGTTGAGGTCAGCAACGATCAGCCCGTCTGCTCCACAATCCTCAACAAGCGTGCTACAAAGCTCTACCACATAGGAAAGCGCACGAGCATGGTACCAAGGGGCGTTGACGGCCACATACACCGGAACACCTGCCTGATGGGCCCTATGGATGGTCATGACAAGGCTGTTGCGCGAGGAAAAATCAGAGCTGCGTGGATCACGGCGATTGAGCCACCACAGGCCCTTCGACAACTCGTGCCACTGGGCCGGCGTGAACCCGCAATAGAGCTCATCAGCACCGCAGGCAATCAGCATCTCGACTTCATCAACAGAACTGACCGGCGCTACGATCTTCATAGTGCTATACAACAAACGGTTGCAAGGAAATGGCAAACCCTTGATACACGAGTCTTATCTCGTGAAGCAGGGCATGTGCCAAAAGCGTGCGGACCTGCCTGGTCTGGTATCTGTAAAAAAAGGTGTTTCCGTGCTGGACGATCTTCACACCGTTCTCTTTGAGCGTTGCTACAAAACCTACCTTTTCGCACGGTCTCGAACAGATCCTTACAGGAGCGAACTTCGCCTTTCCCCACCGATTGAAGGATGCGATCCAGCATATCCGGCCAGTAGTAAAATACCCGTAAGGGAAATAGATGGACGAGGAAAAGGATGCGATGGGATCGTAAAGCCCCTCAGTCTCATTCGGCAGCAAGTCGCGCTCGAGTCGAGTGACACCAAGTCCTCTGAGCACCCCCTGAAACGGTGCCTGGCCAAAGGTACATCCTACGACAAGAGCGTCCGCAGCCGCTGCGTTCGGCATGTGTTCAGCGGCCTGGCTTTCCTTTGTACACCGCGGGTCTTTAGGCACGTGGTTGAGAAGC
>FWPU01007186.1_pt1 | contig 20874 bp, 13 predicted proteins | sample 2228361 | NCBI WGS metagenome assembly FWPU01 (sample SAMEA103939777, study PRJEB20133) | metagenome
GTGCTTGCAGGCGCGGAGGCGGTAGGCTGCTGTTTCGCCATTATTAAGGCCCGAAAGCGGGACGAAAACACGCACGGGGCCAAACAGGAGCTGCGCGCCCAGCCACTGCGCCCACAGCAGCCGCTCCGAAGCCGGCAGCCGTTTTTTCACCCCAAAAAACGGAGGTGAGAAAGGCGGCGGGAAAGTGGCCGGTTCTACTTTTCACTTATCACTCTTCACTTTTCACTTCAAAATAGCAGGCTCTGAAGGCACTTTATTCATCATTCATCATTCATCATTCACCATTCATCACTTCAAAATGGCAGGCTCTACGGACGCTCTGGAAAATGTTAGCGGCCATCCCAGCAAGTAGCCGGGATGGCCGCAGCATTAAATCAGCAGGCGTAGGTGCTTAGTCCTGGTCAAAAACGGGCCGCGGGAACTTTTCGTGCACCACATCGCCTGGTCGGTCGGTGGGTATATCGCCTAGGCGGCCGTAGCGGCGCATGTCAATCCAGCGGTGGCCTTCGCCGAAGAGCGAATAGCGGCGTTCGTGCAATAGCAGGTTGACGAGCGAGGCATCATCGGTTGAGCTGGTGTCTGGCAAGCCGGCGGCATTGCGCACTTTGTTGATGGCCCTGACGGCCTCGGCGTTGTCGCTGCCGATGTGCGCTTCGGCCCACATGAGGATGAGTTCCTCGTTGCGGATGATGGGGAAGGGCGAGGTATTGGAAGGCACCAGGGTTACCTGCACATCGCCAGAGAGGCCATCGGTGCTGAAGGGCGCTGGCAGTTGGGTCGTCTTCTTGGCAAAGCGCTGGTCGCCCGATTCTTTACTCGCCACAAACTGCGGGTGTGCTACATAGGCAGTCTGTAAGGGCACGGTGTAAAGGGGGTTGAAGAGGTTGTTACCCCCTGCACCGAAGATGTAGTACACGCCGTCGTCCATGGAGCCGTCCAAGTCGAGCCAAGTCTGCTGGAGAGCGGTCTTCATGGCACCCTTGTCGTTCTGATACATGGCTACGCGGGCGGCTATAGCGCGGTTAAATTGGCGCACGCGGTTGACATCGCCCAACGTAGAGGTGAACAGAAACTCAGCTCCGCTAAGCTCGTTGTAAGCCTGGTCGAGGATAGCCCGGATATCGCGCAAGGCATCGGGGTAAGAACGGAACGGGCCCAGGCGGTCTGGGTTCTCCACGTCGGTGCGGATGCCATTGGTGTACTGGCGGTTGAGTTCGAGTAGGAGCGAGTAGGCCATGAGCGTGCGCGCATGTCCAATGAAGCCGTTGCGCTGGGCCGGTGTGAGGGTAGCTGGGCTGTTCTGTGCAGCGTGTATCTGCACCCATGCGGAGCGCACGGCGCGATAACGAGCGGCATAGGAGCGGGTGGTAAGGAAGCCGTTGTCGTCCAAGCCACCGCCGCCCTTGCCCAGCAGCTCACCGGTATAGCGGGGGTCGGTGTTGCGCAAATCCCAGTATTCGCGGCCGACGATATTGACCGTCCAGTAATAGAACTCCATATCCACGCGAAGCACTGCCTCACAGCCCGTAGCCAGCAGGCGCAAGTCATTGAGGGTGGCTCCACCATTTTCGAGGTTGATCTGGTCAGGAGCATTAGGGTTAGGAATGTTTTCCAGCTTGCAGGCGCCTATGAAAAGGGAGAGGATCGCCAGCAGGGTAATGCCTGTTTTTATGGATGTTTGTTTCATTTTTCTAGAAGTTTTTAGTTTGAAAAACTGCGTGAAAGTTCTGTAGGCCCAATGGCTTAGAAGTTAGCCGTCAGGTGGAACACAAAGCGCTTGGCGCTGGGGAACGGCGTTACTTCTACGGTATTGGCCAGCACGTTGTTGCCGAAGTTAGAGACCTCGGGGTCGTAGCTGTTGTACTTGAAGAAGTTGAGGACGTTGCGGCCGCTCACACCGAGGCGGAGGCTCATCTTGTCATTGAAGGTCCTGCGCGGGATATTGTAGTAGAGGCCGATTTCGCGCAAGCGCACGAAGCCAGCATCCTCTATCCAGGGCTGGGTGTTGCGGTTGGCGTTCCACTGCGTAACGCGATATGGGCCATTGCCCAATTGTCCGGTGGGGTCAAGCGTCTTGTCGTCGTAGTCCCAGGTGAGTTGGCCCAAGTCCCAGAGCAGCGTGCTGAGGTTGATGGCATCACCGCCTTTGCGCCAGTGGATGAGGAAGTTAAGCTCAAAGCGGCCCAGACTGAAGGCGTTGTTGAAGGCCATGTTGAAATCCGGCTCAGCATCGCCGTAAATCTTGTACGTGGCCTTGCCAAACTCGGGGTCATCGCGCGGTACCGTGCCGACGATGGTCGTAGCCGGCAGGCCCTTCTCGATGCGGTACTGGCCGAGGCTAAGGGCGAAGCCGCCAATGTTGAAGGGCGGTACGTCGAGACGCGTTACTTCAGAGCGGTTTTTCCAGAAGCTGATGCCGCTAGTCCAGTTGAAGTTGGCGCTACGAATAGGTACGAGGTCGAGACCAATCTCGATGCCGCGGTTTTCCAATCCGCCGGCGTTGACAACTTGGGTGGTAAAGCCGGTGGACTGCGGTATTTGCGCGCGCAACAAGAGGTCGTCAATGCGCTTGATGTAATAGGTGATATCTACCACTATGCGGTTTTTGAAGAAGCCCAGGTCTGTGCCGAATTCCAGCTCGCTTTGGCGCTCGGGGCCTACCTGGGTATTGCCGCGCAGGGTGGCCGTGTAGAGGCCGTTGGAGCTGCCGATGAAGGTAGCCACCATGGGGTTGAAGCGGTCATCGAAGTTGGAGAAGCGCCCCGCCTGCCCATAGGCTACGCGGAGTTTGGCTTGGCTGACCAGCCCACCCTGGCGGAAGAGGTTGTCGAACTCATGCAGGTTGACAGCAGCGTTGGCTTTCGGATAGAAGTAGAGTTTGTCTGCGTCGCCGTTATTGGTGGACTTGTCGCCGCGCAAACCTACAGAGAGCATGATGCGATCCTTCCAGTTGAACTCTTGCTGTACGAAGAAGCCGCGGTCTTTTTGCGGATAGCGGCGGTGGAAGACCGACACAGCACCCGACTGGTCGAGGTTGGTCTGCGAACCATTGAGGCGAGTAGCTGTAGTGATGATGGTGTTTTGATCAAAGTTCTCCGCCGTCAGGCCGCCTTGGGTGCGCAGGGTTACGCCGCTGTTCGTAACATGAGTGTACACCAAGAAACCCCACAAGTTGGTATTGGTGTTGAGCGTGCGGCCGGCAATGGAAACACCGCCCAACGTACCGGGGTCGCGGAAGTAGGACAGGTTCTGCGGGAAGATGGCCGTAGTGTGTAGGGTGTACTGGTCAACACCTGCGCGGATGACGGCCTTCAGCTCGTTGTTGTCGTTGTGCCACAGGCGCACATTTACGTTGGCGCCGCCGATGTAGCGGTTCACCTGTTCGCGGTTGGTTACCAGAGCCACCGTTTCTAGAATGTTGGAGCCTACCGACGGCACGGCCGGATAGTCGCCGCCTGGAGTAGATGGCTTCAGGTTGAGCCACGGCTTTGTGAAAGCATGGGCATAGCCAATGGTCGTGTTGGTATTCGAGTTGTTGAAGAAACCGCGGTCGGCTTGCGAGTTGATGTAGTTGTTGGTGATGTACACATCGAGCCAATCATTGAAGCGATGGCCGATATTGACGCGAGCGGACAGCTTCTTGTAGCCCGTGTTATCTACCAACCCACCCTCGTCTCGGTAGGTGCCGCCGATAAAGAAGGTCGTTCTGTCTGTACCGCCCGACACATCGAGGCGTGTGGCAGCCAGCAGAGGGCGATTGTCGTAGAGTTCCTTTTCGTAGTCTGTCAAGCCATTTTGCTCAAACAATTGCCGATCTGCCGGGCCAAATTCCTGCTCTACGAGGTCAGCCGTCCAGTTGCGCATGCCTAGCAGGCGAATGGGTTGACTGAAACCCACAGACTGGGACAGGGTTACGCGTGTTTTGCCCGACTTGCCGCGCTTGGTCGTGATGATGACCACACCGCCGGCAGCGCGTGAGCCATAGATAGCTGCGGCCGAGGCGCCCTTGAGGATCTCGATGCTTTCAATGTCTTCCGGATCAATGTCGGCGATACGGTTGGAGGCGTCGTCCTGGTTGGTCGAGGGGTTGCCACCACCTGCCGCAGCCGACACGATGTTGGTACCTAGTGTGATGGCGTCATTGTTGACGAACACGCCGTCCACGATGTACAGCGGCTGTTGATTGCCAAATATGGACGTTACGCCGCGCAAGCGCACTGAAAAACCGCCACCAGGAGCACCGGAGTTGGCCCGAATCTCCGCGCCGCGGAATTTGCCGTACAGCGCCCCATCCATGGTGCTTTGATTTGTTACACCTGTCAGCTCGCGCGCGCTGATGGTGGCCACCGAGTTAGCTAAGTTGGCGCGTTTGACGCTGGTAGCCAAGCCAGAGATGATCACTTCTTCAAGGCCGGCCAAGTCTTCGTCCAGCGTTACCTCTACCTGAGAATTGTCTGCTGATACCTGTATCCGGGCTGACTTATAGCCGGTGTAAGCAATGTTGAGCGTGGCCGTCGTGCCGGGGGCCTCAATGCGGAAATTACCGTTAACGTCGCTTGTCGTACCGCGGTTGGTACCTACGATGACGACAGTGGCCCCGGTCAGCGCCTCTCCGTTGGCATCCACGATGCGGCCGGTGATGGTGAACTGAGCCAGTGCAGCTTGCACTCCCAACAGCAGCAGGCATGCCAAGAGTGCTCCACGAGAGAGTAGTTTGTACTTCATAACATAGAGCGTTTTGTTTAGTATACGAGATGAATGGATTAGAAATCGAGGGCAAACATAACACTATGCCCAAACATAGGGGTATTTTTTTGATAAAAGCCAAAAGTTCGATTTTCTCGTTTTTTTGGCAAATGTTTTTCTTACGATTGGGTGCTCGCCAGCCGCATTTCCAAATATTCTGTGTTTTTGGAGCGCACCTCGGTGAGAGCACAAGGCGCGTACAACTGGGACGGCGCTCTACCTTTGCTGCGCAAACGCAGCGCACACCTCAGTATCGGGCAAACACGCTGCATCCTGCGCTTCGCTCTGATGGACGTCCTCCTTATTTTTTTGAAAAACCCAGTACCCGGTCAGGTCAAAACCCGCTTAGCGCGCACCGTAGGCGATGGGGAAGCTGTGCGCATCTATCGTTTTCTGTTGGGAAAGACGCGTCAGGCAGCCCTGGAGGCTCCGGTAGCACGGCGCTGGCTTTTCTATGCTGACCAGCCGCCCAACACTGACGACGGCTGGCCTTCGGCGCTTTTCGACAAAGCTGCGCAATGCGCAGGTAACTTGGGCGCACGCATGGCAGATGCTTTTCAGCGCGCCTTCGCCGCCGGAGCCACGCGCACGGTCATCATCGGGAGCGATTGCCCTGAACTGGACGGCGAGCAAATAGGCAAGGCCTTTGCCGCCCTCGAGGAGGCAGACCTTGTACTTGGGCCAACACCAGACGGCGGTTATTATCTATTGGGTATGCGCCAATTTCATCCGGAACTATTTGCAAACATCGCCTGGAGTACTCCGGAGGTGCTGTCTCAAACCTTGAAGGCCGCTCAGCAAAAAGGTCTGTGTGCCTGCCTGTTACAGCCGCTGGCCGACATTGACACAGAGGCCGACTGGAAGGCCTATCAGGCGCGTTGCCGCCCATAATCATGCTTCACCGTACTTACCGCATGCTTTCTCTTCGCGAACTACAGGACTTGCTCAACCGCTATTGGGAAGAACACCCTTTCCCAGCACAGCCACCGGGGCTTTACGAGCCGTGCACCTATATTATTTCCTTGGGTGGAAAACGGCTCCGCCCTCTGCTGACACTCATAGGATGTGAGTTGTTTACTGACCACGTGGAAAGGGCGCTGCCGGCAGCCTGGGCTGTGGAACTTTTTCACAACTTTACCCTCATCCACGACGACGTCATGGACGCCGCCCCCTTGCGCCGCGGCCAACCTACTGTGCACACGCGCTGGAACCTCAACACGGCCATCCTCAGCGGCGATGTGATGCTCATCTACGCCTACGAGCACTTGACAAAAGTGCCCGACGAACGCACAGCAGCACAGCTGGTGCGCATCTTCAACCGTGTCGCCATTGAGGTGTGCGAAGGTCAACAGCATGACCTGGACTTCGAGCAACGCGACAATGTCCAGCTGGCCAATTATCTGCACATGATAGAGCAAAAAACCGCTGTCCTTCTCGGCGGCGCCCTCGAAATGGGTGCCTGCTGTGCAGGCGCTTCTCCGACCGACCGCGAACACCTTTATCATTTTGGCCGATTGGCCGGTACAGCCTTTCAAATACAAGATGATTGGCTCGATACTTATGGCGCTCCTGAACGCGTCGGCAAACAGGTAGGTGGCGATATCCTCCAAAACAAAAAGACTTTCTTGGTACTCAAAACCCTCGAGCTAGCCTCTCCGTCTGACCGCGAGGCCTTGCTCCGCTGGCTGCGCTCTCCAGCCTCAACACCAGGTAAGCTAGAGGCAGTGCGGACCATCTTTGACCGCTACAACATCTCCGCTCACACTAAAGAAGCCAAACTCCAACTACAGCGGGCGGCTTTTGAGCACCTGAATGCCATCTCCGCGCCTGTACAGCGGCAGACGCTCCTGCGCCAAACCATGGAGCAGCTGCTGGAACGCGACCGATAAGTAGCCCATACAAGTGCGAAGCTACCGGTACATGGCCTCTATCTCGCGGCGGAACTTCTCCAAAATGACGCGGCGCTTCAGCTTGAGTGTGGGTGTCAGCTCTGCCTCCGAACCATCGGCCTTAAACGGCTCCCAGGTGCAGGGCAATAGCGTGAAGCGCTTGATCTGTTCGTGTCGGCTAAAATGTGCATTGATGCGCTCAAGTAGCATTTCGTATCGGCGCTGTACTTCGGGCAAACTGAGCATCTCGCTTAGCTCTGTCCAAGGTATGCTGTGGCGCTCGCACCAATTGCGCAAACCCTCCTGCGACGGGACGATAAGGGCAGTAACGTAGCGCAGATCATCGCCAACGACCATAGCCTGCTCTACCAAAAAATGCTCTTTCAGAGCAGCCTCCAACGGGGCAGGAGCCACATATTTGCCCTGGCTGGTCTTAAATAGCTCTTTTTTCCTGTCCGTGATTTTCAGAAACTTTCGCCCGCCCGGCCCTTCTACCCAAGCGCCTACATCACCTGTAACCAACCAGCGCTCGCCATTAATATAGCGAATGACTTCTGCCGTCTTTTCGGGTTGTTTGTAATAACCTACCATGACGCCCGGGCTTTTGGCCAGTATCTCACCTTCGCCGGGCTGAAGGTCATCACTGGGCTCCAAAACGATTTCCACACCCTCCAAAAGGGGGCCTACCGTACCCAGTAGGGCGCCTTCTGGTTCCATCCGGCTGAAGCTAATAGCCGGAGCGGCCTCCGTCATGCCATAGCCTTCGCGCACTGGTATGCCCGCGGCGTTGAAGGTCCGCATTACGCGCACTGGGCAGGCGCTGGCTCCTGTAACAATAGCCTTTACATGCCCGCCCAAGGCTTGGCGCCATTTGGAAAAGACCAAGGCATCGGCCACTTTCCAGGCCAGCGCCTTCAGTCCTTTGGGCCGATAACCGAAGTACCACTCGTCTGTAAGGCGCATGGCACCAAAGAAAATGGCGCGCTTGAGGCCCTTCAATTCCCGGCCTTTCTCCATAATCTTATCGTAGACCTTCTCTAACAAGCGAGGCACTGTGGTAAAGAAATGCGGCTGTATGGCGCGCAGGTCGCCTTGTTCGCCGCCCAAATTGTCAGTACCCGTGAAGGTTACGCTTCCACACATAGCAGTATAGGCGTACACGGCGGCGCGCTCGAAGATGTGGCTAACGGGCAGAAAGCTAAGCACGCGGTCGCCGGGTTGAAATGGCAACAGGCGTCGAATGCTCTCGATAGTGAAGGCGACGTTGGCATGGGAGAGCATGACGCCTTTGGGATAGCCCGTAGTACCGGAGGTGTACACCAGCGTCATGACGTCGTCGGGGCGGATGCTGGCTTTGATGCGTTCCACTTCTTCTTGGCGGTGAGGCACCTGTTCGCCCATTCGAAGGACGTCGCGCCAGCTGCGCAGTTGCGGGTGTTGGTCAGCAAAGGAGAGAATCTCCTTGAGGCTGCCACCCAGTCGCGCTTGAGCATTGCGCACCTTGTCTAGCAAATCGCCGTCGCCCACGAAGCAGTATTGGCATTCGGACTCTCGCAGGATGTACTCGTATTCACGCGCGCTGATAGTGGGGTACATGGGCACGTTGAGCACGCCCGTCTGGAGCATGGCAAAGTCGAGCACCACCCAGGCGGGCGAGGTTTGGTACACCACAGTGGCCACCTTGTCGCCAGGTTTAAGCCCCAACTCCAACAGCCCTCGGCTGGCCTGATTGACCATTTGCACCATCTCTCCTGTGGTGTAGTAGCGCCATTGGCCCTCGTGCTTATGACCAAAGGCTTGCGCCTGGGGGTGTTGTGCCCATTGCTCGTAGAGGTAGTCGAATAGTCGTCTTTCCATTGTTCAGATGCAGCTTTCCATGAAATCGGGGCGAATATGCAGCGAGGTACAAATCTCAACAACACTATTTTTACAGGAAAATAACAACCATTTTTTTATTCTGAAATAACCCGGATTTTCGGCATTCAGATGTTGGTCTGTTTGGGTGTAATACGATGGTGCCAAAAATTTTTTTTAAAAAAAACTTAACAGCCGCTTGGACAAACGTGTAAGATGTCGGACATTTGTAACTCCATCAGGAAGCATAACCACCTTAAAGCGCTGCCGACAAGGCAATGGCATTTTCTGGAGTGCTTTGAGTATTTGATAAAGAGCACTTCTTCATCCCAAACTTTTTAGCGCTCGCTGGTAGGGACGGACAGCGAGCGCGAGCGAAGCTACCAAATGAAAGACCGCCTGTTTGTAATCCGGGGGGCGGCAAACATTTATTGGAAAAACAGCGGGCAGACATGAATACGCAGCAGGTAACTTATCGCTTGGTGTTCAAAGGGCGTTTGGATTTTGGCAACGAGCGCACCTTTGAGAAAGTGCAGCACCATTGGCAGGTGCGCACAGAGAATTATTTTAAAACATACCTCCTTTTCAAACCGGAAGATGTGTTAAGTGCGCCAGAACTTGCGCTGACAGTGCCTCAGCAAAAGATAGTCGGCTCAGAAAAGTCATGGCGCATGACCACGGAAATGTTTCGGGAGTTAGCCCAATATGCCACAGCGGGCTACGTAGCGGGTTGGTGTATTGGTGATGCTGGTGTTGTAGAACAAACTTATATCGAACCGCTGTCGGACAAAGGGGCTGTGCAGGCTTTTTTAGAGGGTAGGCAGTTAGTCGGAATACCTGGGAAGGAGGTGGAGGCCGCGCAAGCGTTGAGTCGGGCCATCGAAAAATACGAAAGACACGCCTTAGCCTATGAGCGCCGCGGATACGTGAACTACAAGTTGGGCAATTACAGCGATGCTATGCACGACTTTGGGCGCAGCATTTCCTTTAACCCGCATCACCCGGATGCTTACTACGGACGCGGCAAAGTGCATATGCTAAAAAATAACTGGGCTGCTGCTGCTGAGGACTTTGAGCTTACCATAAAAAACTCGCTGGCATTACAGCCCATTCACTGGCTGGCTCGGGTGCGCAAGGCCGAATGCTCGGTCAATTTGAAAAAATACGCCGAAGCCTCAAAAGAGCTGAAACTGTTCCTGACGCGCAAGTTTGACGAGGGCGACCCCTGCTTCCTCCGCCAGCGCCGAGCGTGTTACCTGCTGGGCAAGTCGCTGCTGGGCCTGAATGACCCTGCCGGGGCTATCGAAGCCTTTGACCGGGCCATTCTCATGAAAAACATTGAGGATCAGCGCTCCGAAATAGAAAGCCTGCTGCATCGCGCCATTGCCCGGCACCAACTGGGCCACCCCGAATATACGCTTGATCTGCGCACGGCCGCCCAAATGGGCTCTGCTGAAGCGGCTCGTTTGCTCGATACGTGGCAGCCGTAGCAGCCTTTTGCGACTGCGGTACGTTCTCTCGTTCAACCTCGACGGCATTCTTTGAGAGAGGCCTCCTTTAGTGCCGAAGCTGAAGGGGCGCCTTACCTTTGCCAACCCACTTGCACACACACGCATTATTAGAACTATGGAGCAACGCGATAGCCTGATAGAAGTCGTTCGGACCTTGTATCGTTGGCGCAAGGTCATCCGAAACGTCTGCCTGGCTGCCTTGATCATCAGTATTGGTGTTTCTCTGCTGTTGGACAATTACTACGAGGCCAAAACGGTCTTTTACCCCACTAGCCCACGATTGGCCAATCCGGAGCTGCTTTTCGGATACACAGGGCAGGTAACGGACTATTTCGGCGCAGACCGCGATTTGGATCGCCTGGCTGAAATAGCCCGAAGCCGCGAGGTGGAGGATTTTCTCATCCAGCGCTTTCGCCTCTACGAACACTACGGCATAGACTCTACAGCCAAAGACGGCGGACACAAGGTGCGCAAGCGGCTGCGCAAGCATTACCAAGTATTGAAAAATAAAAACGACGCTCTCGAACTCACAGTCGAAGATAAGAACCCACAGCAGGCCGCGGAAATGGCCAACGCCGCGCGCGAGAAAATCAACGAAATCGGGCAGCGCCTCACCAAAGAAAGCCAGCGCCAGTTGTTGGCGGCCTTTGAGAACAACATGAAGCGCAAGCAGGAGGAGTTGAACCGCCTGGCTGATAGCTTGCGGCGGGTCCAGGAATTCTACGGCATATATGATGTAGGCACACAAAGTGCTCAGATCGCCGGCCAACTGTCTTTGGCCGACTTGGAGGTCGTGCGCTATCGCGCGCGCTTGGAGATATTAGAGAAAGACCCCTCAGTACCTAAAGACACCTTAGCCTTCATACGAGCCAACCTCAGGGCTTTTGAGCAACAGCGCCAGCAACTGCGCGCCCGAGAGGGCAGCTCGGAAGTGCTGACGGTGAGCCGGCTCAACGAAGCCGTACCGCGCATTGCTACCCTGCAAGACCTGCATTATCAGGCGCGCAAACAGCTCACCTACGACATAGAGCGCTACAACCAGATATTGTCCACCTACTCAACCGACATACCAGCCCTGCTGGTCGTGGAGGCTGCCGAACCGCCGCCAATGAAGAGCCGCCCTAAGCGCAGCCTTATTGTTATAGTTAGCGTATTGGGCGCCTTTTTATTCACTTGTCTGGCAGTGCTCGTTGCAGACGCCTACCGAGAGGTGCGCTGGCGAGAGGTACTCGTGGACTAAATGGCCCGCACAAGCCATGGAGCAGACCCGTCAGGCAGCAGCAGCCCCTGAACAGCGCTGGCTCGTAGGGACAACAGCGGTGCTCTCCCTAGCAGGAGCCGTAGCAGCTCCCCTCCTGGAAGAGTGGTGGCTATTGGCACTGCCCGTGGCCCCACTACTGGCTTGGCTGACGATAGTGGATTTTCGGCGGGTGTACTACCTGATGCTGGCTGCCATTCCCATTTCCACGGAAGTGGAACTGCCCGGTGGCTTAGGCACGGACTTGCCCTCCGAGCCACTCATGTGGGTGCTGATGCTGGCCGCCGTGGGCTGGTGGTTGCGCCATTGGCGCAAGGTGGACAGGGCCTTCCTGCAGCATCCCATTACGCTGGCCTTGCTGGCTCACCTGATTTGGATGTCGCTGACTTGCCTCGCCACCACCTTTGGTATCGTATCGCTGAAGTATTGGTTGGCCAAAGGCTGGTACATGGTCGTCTTTTTTTTCTTAGCCGGCCATATTTTTCAAAAGGAAGCGGACATCAGGGCACTGCTGTGGTGGTTCTTCGTACCCCTGACCCTGACAGTGGCCGTGGTGCTATTGCGCCATTCGGCCAAAGGCTTCTCTTTTGAGGAGGTCAACTATGTGATGGGGCCTTTCTATCGCAACCACGTGGTGTACGCCTGTATCCAAGCGGTTTTTTTGCCCTTCGTGTGGTGGGGGCTGTGCTACTATCGGCGGTATTCCGGGCGATGGTGGTTGTTGGCTGGTGGCCTCGTATTGCTGATAGTGGGCATCAACTTCGCCTACACGCGAGCAGCTTACGTGGCTTTGGTGGCCGCAGTAGGCTTGTACTGGTTAGTGCGCTGGCGGCTGATGAAAGCCGCGCTGGTGGCGACAGCGCTTTTCTTGGGTGTGTTTGTGGCTGTGGTAACCCGCGGCGACAACTGGCTGCTCTTTGCACCAGACTATGAGCGCACCGTCACCCACAAGCGCTTCGACCGCCTGCTGGAAGCCACTACCCGATTGGAAGACATCTCCGTCATGGAGCGCGTATATCGGTGGGTGGCAGCAGCCTACATGATACAAGAGCGCCCCTTGACGGGCTTCGGGCCTGGTACATTTTACTTCAACTACAAGAGTTACACCGTTACCAGCTTTAAGACCTACGTCAGCCACAACCCAGAGCGCTCTGGCATTCACAATTATTACCTCATGATTGCGGTAGAGCAGGGACTGCCTGGACTGGCGTTTTTCCTAGCTTTTTGTGTGTTGGTGTTGCTTTGGGGCCAGCGCGCTTATCACCACCTGCGCGACCCCATAGCGCGACGCACCGTCATGGCGGCGCTGCTTAGCTTCGCCATCATTTGCCTGCTCATGCTAATGAACGATTTCGTAGAGACTGACAAAATCGGCTCGCTCTTCTTCATCAATGCAGCCATCATCATCAACGGAACCCTGAAGGCAAGGCGGCAAAGGGCCTGAGGTGTTTTTCCTTGCCATTTTGAAAGGATACACATTTTTTGGCGAAGGCTGTTTCCCAAACCTCCCGCACTGCCCTCCCCGAGGCCGTTTTTTTTGGGGAAAATGGCTCCAGTGCTTTGGCTTGGCTTTTTGGCGCACCTGCACCTGCGGAGCTCCGGCTTGGGCCTGGCATGTGCCCGTCTCGCCCTGGGGTCTTAATAACGGCGTGAGCAACACCGCAGGGGCGCCGTGCTTGCAGGCGCGGAGGCGAGAGGCTGCCATCTCGCCATTATTAAGGCCCGAAAGCGGGACGAAAACACGCCCGAGGCCAAACAAGAGCCTCTCGCCCAGCTACTACGCCCACAGCAGCCGCTCCGAAGCCGGCAGCCGTTTTTTCACCCCAAAAAAACGGAGGTGAGAAAGGCGGCGGCGGTAGAGAAGGTGGCCGGTTCTGATTTTCACGCGACTGCACCACTGAAATTTGTCTTCATAGTAGGCTCTAAAGGCACTTTATTCATCATTCATCATTCATCATTCATCATTCATCATTCATCACTTTTCACTTCAAAATGGCAGGCTCTGCGGACGCTCTGGGAAATGTACCCTTTGCAACCTTGCCCTAAAAAAGTGGCAGAGTAGCTTCGAAAAGCCACCCTGCCGATAGATAACACTTCCCAGTTAACTACTTCCTCAGAAACACCACCCATTCGCCTTGCGCAGGGTCTGGGCAATCAGGCGGCGCTTTTCCTTGACGTTGACCGGCGGATACTTGGTAAATCGCTTCAGACCCATCAGGAAGGTTCTCAGCAGATCACCTTCGGCAAATGAAGCCAGCGCGTCCGTAGCATTTTTCGTCATGCGTGCCGTAACATCGTGCAAAAATACTTGTAGCATGGCATCATACACCTCTTGTGGCTGCGGTTTTTCGGCGCGTTCGGCCAATTTTTGTACCCGCAAGAGCATAGACTCCGCCAAAAAGAGGTCTATGAGCATGTCGGCGCAGTTCATCAGAATCTCCTGCTCCTCTTTCAAGTTGAGTTTGCCATCCATCTGCATTTTGGCAGCGGCGCCAGCAGTCATGAGGATGATTTTCTTGAAATCGGCCACTGCACGGCGCTCCTCGGCGTAAGGACCTTCCACTTTTTCAAACGACGGCATGGAAGCCAGTTCCTTTTGCACGGCCCAGGCTGGCCCGACCAAGTCGAAATGGCCCTTCATGGCGCGCCGGAACAGCTGATCCACCAGGAGCATGCGGTTGATCTCGTTGGTGCCTTCGTAGATGCGGTTGATGCGGCTATCGCGATAGGCGCGAGCAGCCGGGTATTCCTCGCTGAAGCCGATGCCGCCGTGAATCTGTACATTTTCGTCCACACAGTAATCGGAAGCCTCTGAGCCATAAACTTTCAGAATGGAGCACTCAATGGCGTATTCCTCAGCGGCCTCCAACATGGCCTGCCCATAGGACTTGCCCTCTGCCTCGGCAGCCTCTTTGCGGTCTTGCATTAGTTGAGAAGTGCGGTAAGCGGCGCTTTCGCCGGCAAAGGTGCGGATGGCCATTTCTGCCAGCTTGTATTGGATGGCGCCAAAGTTGCCAATGGGCTGCCCAAACTGGTGCCGTTCGTTGGCATATCGCGTGGCCATCTCAATGACTTTTTTACAGCCGCCAATGCACATGATGCCTAGCTTGTAGCGGCCAATGTTGAGCGCATTAAAAGCAATAAGATGCCCTTTACCAATTTCTCCGAGCACATTCTCTACCGGTACACGCACATTTTCGAAAAACACTTGCCGCGTCGAAGAACCTTTGATGCCCATCTTGTCCTCCTCGGCTCCCAGCGTCAGGCCCGGCGTGCCGCGCTCCACAATGAAACCCGTGAACTTCTCGCCATCTATTTTGGCAAAAACGATGAAGATGTCGGCGAAGCCAGCGTTCGAAATCCACATCTTCTGCCCATTCAGCACGTAGTACTTGCCGTCGGGTGTTAGCTCAGCCCGTGTCTTGGCGGCCAAAGCATCCGAACCACTGCCAGGCTCTGTCAAGCAATAAGCAGCCTTCAAGTCGCCGCTGATTAGTCCAGGCAGATACTTTCGCTTCTGGTCTTCCGTACCGAAATACAGAATGGGCAGCATGCCAATGCCCGTATGCGCAGCAAAAGCCACAATAAAGGACCCAGCCGGGCCAAAGGCTTCGGAAATGACCGAATTGGTGTTTGTGTCCAAGGCCATACCGCCGTATTCAGGTGGCATGTGTGCGCCCAAAAAGCCCAAATCACCCGTCTTTTTTAGTAGCTGGACAGCGATGTTATCTTCCTGTTTCTCAATCTTGGCTGTATTGGGATACACCTCTTGCTCTAGAAAATCTACGACCGTCTGCCGGATCATCAATTGCTCCTCTGTGAGATCTTCTGGAATGAAAACCTCTTCGGGCGATGAGTCGCGCACCAAAAACTCTCCGCCCTTTAGGACTTGGCTACTAACCATTTTATCTCCCATGACTGTTTGCGTTATTTAGTGAATAATGGCGAATTTTCGCTACAAAGGTAAACACACCCTGCAAAAGGTCAAAAAGCTCACCGGCTTTTTTTTATCATCTTCTGCTGCCAATGGCAGATGCGCTCGACCTTTGCCACAGTATTATTAATTAAAGCAAACCGAACCTTGCAAAAAGAAGCATGCATCGTAGATGGCATCCGCACGCCCATAGGCAACTTCGGAGGCAGCTTAGCCCCCGTACGCACCGATGATTTGGCCGCCCACGTCTTGCAGCAACTGATGGAACGGCACCCGACGCTCGACCCCGCGGCAGTGGACGACGTTTTCATGGGCTGCGCTAACCAAGCCGGTGAAGACAACCGAAACGTGGCCCGAATGGCCCTGCTTTTGGCCGGGCTGCCCTACACTATTCCAGGCGAAACTATCAACCGCCTGTGCGCCAGCGGTATGGCCGCGGCGGTGCACGCCTACAGAGCCATCCGAAACGGCGACGGCGATATCTTCCTCGCTGGCGGCGTGGAGCACATGACGCGCGGCCCCTACGTGCTGAGTAAGAGCAGCAAACCCTTCGGCAACGACGCCCAGCTGTACGACTCCAGCTTCGGCTGGCGCTTCATCAACCCGCGCATGCAGGCCATGTACGGTACCGAAGCCATGGGCGAGACAGCCGAAAACCTCGTGGAGCGCTACCAGATCAGCCGCGAAGACCAAGACCGCTTCGCCTGGTGGAGCCAGCAAAAAGCCACACGCGCCCGAGAGAATGGCCGACTGGCCGAGGAGATTGCACCGGTGCCCATCCCGTCGCGAAAAGGCGAGCCTGTCTTAGTCAGCCAAGATGAGTTCATCAAGTCCAATACCACCTTAGACGTCTTAGCCACGTTGCGCCCTGCCTTTCGCCCGGGCGGCACCGTAACGGCAGGCAACTCCTCAGGCCTCAACGACGGCGCCGCGGCCCTCCTGATGGCTTCAGAGGAAGCCCTGCGCATCCACCAACTGACGCCGCTGGCGCGCGTGGTAACCTCCGCAGTCGTAGGCGTCGAGCCGCGCATCATGGGCATCGGCCCCGTAAGCGCCACTCAAAAGGCCCTGCAAAAGGCCGGCCTTCGCCTGCAGGACATGGACATCATCGAGCTCAACGAGGCCTTTGCCGCCCAAGTGCTCGCTTGTACCCGCGCCCTGGGCCTGCCCGACGATGACGAACGCCTTAATCCCAATGGCGGCGCCATCGCCTTAGGCCATCCGCTGGGCATGTCCGGCGCACGGCTGCTGCTGACCGCTGCGCGCGAACTACACCACCGCAACGCCCGCTACGCCCTCTGCACCATGTGTATCGGCGTAGGCCAAGGATATGCCGTCATCCTGGAGAAAGCATAACTCACTCATTTTCATTTCTCAATGACCTGCCAAAAGCGCCTCTGCTTGAGCAGCCACTCGCTCCGCAGTTAGGCCGAAGTGGCGGTACAACTCCTCATAAGGAGCAGAAGCGCCAAAGTGGTCTAACCCTATCACCCCTCCTTTTGGGCTGGTGTACTTGTGCCAGCCAAAAGTAGCGCCAGCCTCTACGGCAATGCGACATAGGCAGCTATCAGGCAATACTTGCTGCCGATACGTTGCCGGTTGGCGCTCAAAAACATCCATGCTGGGCATAGACACCACCCGCACACCTATGCCCTTGGCCCTGAGCAAGTCGCGCGCCTGAAGAGCGATTTCCACCTCTGAACCGGAGGCAATCAGAATAAGCCGATAGTCGGCATCCTCTACCAGTACGTATCCGCCGCGCTCGGCTTCCCGCGCCTCCGCCAGGCCCATTGCTGCGCGGTCGTACACGGGCAAGTTCTGCCGCGTTAGGATGAGCGCCGTAGGGCCTTCCCGTCGCTTGAGGGCCATCTGCCAGGCCACGATGGTTTCATTGGCGTCCATCGGGCGTATCATCGAGAGGTTGGGCATGGCCCTCAGCGAAGCCAAGTGCTCAATGGGCTGGTGCGTAGGGCCGTCTTCGCCGAGGCCAATGGAGTCGTGCGTTAGCACATAGATGACGCGCAACCCCATGAGCGCCGCCAAGCGCAGAGAGGGCCGCATGTAGTCTGTAAACACAAAAAAGGTACCCCCATAAGGCAAAACACCGCCATGCAGGGCCATGCCATTCATCAGCGCTGCCATGGCGTGTTCGCGCACGCCGTAGTGCACGTAGCGACCGGCAGGGTTCTTCTGGCTAAAGACCGCTTGCCCTTTAGCAAAGGTCTTGTTGGATGGCGTCAGATCAGCAGAGCCACCCACCAAGGCCGGAATACGCGTAGCGATAGCGTCCAGCACCTTGCCCGAGGCAATGCGCGTAGCCATCTTGCCCGGCGCGAACGGCGGTACCGAGAGCACCTCCTCGGACACCTCCAAGCGCCAGCACGCCTCGTATTCGGCGGCCAAAGCAGGATACTTGGCGCGGTATTTCTCCCATGTCTCTTCCCATCGGCGCATTGCTCGCCGCCCTTCTGCTACGGCCTTGCGCGTCAGGGCCAGCACCTCATCGCTGACGTAGAAGGTCTTGTCGGTAGGCAAGCCCAATTTCTTCTTAGTGAGCAGGGCCTCCTCCTTGCCCAAAGGCGCCCCGTGTACCTCTTCTGTGCCCGCTTTGTTAGGGCTTCCGTAACCAATGAGCGTCCGGCAAGCAATGATGCTAGGCTTGTCGGAGGCGCGCGCCAGCGTAATAGCCGCCCGGACGGCGTCGTAGTCGTGCCCATCCACCCGATAAGCGCTCCAGCCATAGGCCGTAAAGCGCTTCAGCACGTTCTCGCTGAATGACAACCCCGTGTGGCCGTCAATGCTGATGCCGTTGTCGTCATATAGCACGATGAGCTTCGACAGGCGGTGATGACCAGCAAAAGAGCACGCCTCGTGCGAGAGGCCCTCCTGCAGGTCGCCGTCGCTCGCGATGACATAGGTATAGTGGTCCACAATGCGATACGGCCCCTTGTTAAAGCGCGCCGCAAGGTGCTTCTCGGCCCAAGCCATGCCCACGGCATTGGCAATGCCTTGCCCCAGCGGGCCGGTCGTCGTCTCGATGCCAGGTGCATGCCCATACTCTGGGTGCCCAGCCGTGCGGCTGCCCCACTGGCGGAAGCGCTTCAGCTCTTCCATGGGCAGATCGTATCCGTACAAGTGCAGCAGCCCGTACAGCAGCATGCTCCCGTGGCCTGCCGACAGCACAAAGCGGTCGCGGTTGGCCCATCGAGGCTCTTCGGGATGATGCTTCAGAAACTCAGACCACAGTACTGCGGCAACGTCGGCCATGCCCAAAGGCATGCCAGGGTGGCCCGAAGTGGCCGCTTCCACGGCATCAATGGCCAAGCCGCGAAGCGTGTGGGCAATCTTTTTCAGGTGCTGATTTTTCATGCGGCGAAGGTAAGCCGAGTGCCAGAGGTTTAGCCAAACGTTGCACCACTCGTGCACCAGAACACAGGAGCACATCAGGTAACTTGGCACCCTCCGTCCGTCCCAGTTTTTTCCCGTTTTTTTTATGAAAAAACGGCATGACGGCCCAATGCCTGGCGCCACACCCGGGGGCATGTTAGCTTTTCTCTTTCAGTCTTAAGCGCGTTCGCGTCTTGTTTCTGACCCTTTGTTCATGAGCATATTGCCTGACCAAGAGAGGCATCTCGTAAGAAAGCCGCGTGCTGGGCAGTTTATCGGGCATCTTTGCGCCATTTTGTTTCAGAGACGAGCCGGAAGACGAACAGATAGGAGCGCCACCTCAATAGGATGCTGAGGAAGAGCGCTACTTCTTGCCGCGCAATGCCTCTGAGAAAACAAAGGACCAACGCCCCTGGGAGCCTGAAGAGGCCCTCCGACGCCAACAACAGGAACGCGACGAGAACGACTCTTGGTCGCTATATTGAAACAACACTTAGATATAGGCTCATCAGAAGCGGTAAGCGGCGCCAAGGGCTATGCCTAACGGAATAGTGTAGGTAGAAAAAATAGTAGTTGTTTGAGAAACGCCAGATAATGGGGAGCCCATCGAAAGGTTATGTATCATTGGTGGATGTGAGTAGTTCGGGACAGGATAGCGAAAAATAGGCCTTGCTGTTAGGGTAAGCCGGTCGCTTATTGGAAGGCCCATTTCTGCTGTCAGGAGCACATACGAAGTAAAGGCGCGATAGGGCCGGAAATCATACTCCAACTTGCCATTTGGCAGATATGCTGCATCAATTTCGTAACTGCTCGAATAGCCTACGCTGATGCCAATGCCGAGGGATAACACGAAGGGAGAGGCGAAGGAAAAAGACCGACTGATGTAACCATCCCATGCGAGGTATGAATCGCTGTAGGTTACGCGGAATGCTGAGATACCTTTCCAGGTGGATAGCCGATGATAGCCAAGCGCCATAGCCACTGACCAGTGTGGCGTCCAGCGATAGCGATAGTGGACTTCACCGCCCCACGCATACTCTTGGGTTAGGGGCATACGGATGCGCAAGACGTTAAGGGCAATTTCATTTTTTTTCTGGGCATGAGCACTTAAGGCGCTGAGCAGGACGAGCAAGAAAGTGATGCTATTCTTCATATGCAAAGGCTTTAAATTGAAAAGAATACTCATTTTCTGGAGAGAGATCTGGAGTTAGTTCTTTAAGAAAAATGGAGGGCGAACTTGCAGTCGAACAAGATAATTCCATTCTTCACGCGCCGAAGCACCTACGGAGGTATTCTAAATTTCCCACAGCAAATCCACCCAGCGGCTAAAAATAAAAAAGGGCAATCTTTCAGAGGATTTCGTCTCATGGCACGTCCCATCTGGGCTTGCATACTCAGTGGACGGTGTAGTTTAGAAAAGATAAGTATGATGCAAAAAGAACTTGCCCAAGGCCGAAAGGCCTCAGGCAAGTTCCAACACTTGCTTAAATCAGTACGGTATCGTACGCACGAGCTTGACTCCTTCTACCCAGTATCCTGAAGGTATACGCTCAGCCATAGTGCCCTATGATGGCCCCGAAAACCGAAAACCACCGCTGATAGTATCCGGATGCGTAAAGCGACCCCTAAAACTGATAGGCCCTGAACCACCAGTAATAGCTATGGGCCGACCTTGATCGTCAAAACGATAATCATAGCACTGGTAAACCGAACAGACACCAAAGGATACAAAAACACCCTTAGGGTCCTGTTGATTGATTACAACGCTAGAACCACACCCCCCAGACTGCAGTGGAGTCCTCACCATGGTAGGCGGATCCGGTCCCAGCGGCTCCTTCTGAAAAATCACAGGAAACGGAGTCAGACACTCAAATGGCTCGAAGTATGCAACGAATGTCGTCTTAGACGGCATAACACAGACCTGCTCCGAATCAATACCATTTGTCTTTAGCCAAAATTCGATGGCGCCATCCACGCACTGACACTCTCCGTCTATGCATTCTCTATTGATCCCTGTACACTTGCCAGGATAACACGGATAAACAATAATCTCCGGCTCCTTGCAGAAACTGAACACTGAAGCCACAAAAACCATACAACATAGAAAAATTAACGTCCTCATTTTAGCGAATAATTTTTTTAGTTATTGATGTGTTTTCGTTGTAAATCCTAAAATTATGCTCGAAATCCCTTAAGATTACAGAAGAGTTGTTCTGAAATAAGACATTTTTTAAATATAGGCATAGTTTTGGCCTAATTCATTTGAGATTATGCCCTTTTTCTCGTTCTTTGATA
>FWPU01007187.1_pt1 | contig 20863 bp, 15 predicted proteins | sample 2228361 | NCBI WGS metagenome assembly FWPU01 (sample SAMEA103939777, study PRJEB20133) | metagenome
CCGAGACGCCCCAATTGCGGGCCTGCCTTCTCGAGGGACGTGCTCCGTCGTCGCATCCGCCCTCGTTTTCCTTCGCTGGAGGGACGCGCTCCGTCGCGTCCGTCTCCCGGGGCCGCTGAGGGATGCGCCCTGATCCCTGGCGCATGAAAGCCGGGCCCCGCCAGTCTGCCCCCCCGCGGGCACGACAGAGCGTGCCCCTCCAGGGGTTCACGGGGCCCCGCGGGCACGACAGAGCGTGCCCCGCCAGCGTCTCGCTCGGCGAGGTCTTCACATGTTTCAGGGTTCCGACCTTCGCCGGAGTGAAGGATTGGCCTGGCCCTCGCCGGACTGGGTTCGTCCCGGCCGCTCACCCAGAATCTGGCGCAGGTACCGGCCGGTGTGGGAGGTCGGATGGCGGGCCACCTCCTCGGGCGATCCCTCGACCACGATCCGGCCGCCTGCCTCGCCTCCCTCGGGCCCCAAATCGATCACGTGGTCTGCGGCTTTGATCACTTCCAGGTTGTGCTCGATCACCACGACCGTGTTGCCGGCGGCCGCAAGCTTGTGCAGCACCCGCAGTAGCTTTTCAATGTCGACGAAATGCAGGCCCGTGGTCGGCTCATCCAGAAGGTAAAGGGTTCTGCCCGCGGAGGCCCGGCCCAGCTCGCGGGCGAGCTTCACTCTCTGAGCCTCGCCGCCCGAGAGCGTGGTGGCGGGCTGGCCCAAGCGGATGTATTCAAGCCCCACCTCGGCCAGGATTTCGAGCCGCTGCCTGAGGGCCGGGACGGGCTCGAAGAAGCTTCGCGCTTCCTCGACGGTCATCTCGAGCACATCCGAGATGTTGCGGTCCCGGTAGCGGACTTCCAACGTCTCCCGGTTGTACCTGCGGCCTCCGCAAAGGTCGCAGGTCACGAACACGTCCGGCAGGAAGTGCATCTCGACGCGGCGCAGGCCCTCGCCCTGGCAGACCTCGCAGCGGCCTCCCTTCACGTTGAAACTGAACCGGGTCGGGCCGTACCCGCGTCGCCTCGCCTCGGGCAGTTGGGAGAACAGATCCCGGAGCAGGGTGAAAACACCCGTGTACGTCGCAGGGCTCGAGCGAGGGGAGCGGCTGAGAGGCGTCTGGTCGACCGGAATCACCTTGTCGAAAAACTCCGCACCTTCGATCCCGGAAAGACGGATTTCGGGGCCTGGCCTGGATCCGGCAATCCCTTTCAACAGGGCCGGATACAGCGTGTCGAGCACCAGAGAACTCTTGCCCGATCCGGATACGCCGGTCACGCAGGTGAACAGGCCGACCGGGATCCGAACCGTGATGTCCTTCAGGTTGTGCAGGCCGGCCTTCTTGAGAACGAGCGCCCCTCGGGCAACCCGCCTGCCGCGCTTTGCAGGAATCTCAATGATCCTCTCCCCGGAGAGGAACTGGCCTGTCACCGACTGCCGGCAGGTTTTGAGCCCCCCGGGATCGCCCGCATAGATCACTTCCCCGCCGAGAACGCCCGCCCCGGGCCCCATGTCGATCACGTGGTCCGCGGCCAGGATGGTCTGCGGGTCATGCTCCACAACGAGCACCGTGTTGCCGCGGTCCCGCAGGCGGCCCAGCAGGTCGAGCAGGCGGCCCGTGTCCCTGGGGTGAAGCCCCAGGGTGGGCTCGTCCAGAATGTAGAGCACGCCCACAAGGCCGCTTCCCACGTGCGTGGCAAGCTGCACTCTCTGAAACTCGCCTCCCGAAAGGGTGTGGACCTCCCGGGAAAGATCGAGATACTCGAGCCCCAGAGAACAAAGAAACTCGAGCCGCGACCGGATTTCCGCCAGAACAGGCTCCGCCACTTTCCGCTCGAACGGCTCAGAGGCCGCGTCCTCGAGAAAAGTCCTGAGCGCCCCGAGGCTCATGGCGCAAAGCTCGCCGATGTGCCGGCCCTGTAACCGGACCTGAAGGGCTTCGGCCCTCAGCCTGAATCCGCCGCAGCCGGAGCAGGCCTGGTCCCTCAGGTAGGGGCGGATCTCCTGCCGGACCCGCTCGGAGGAGGTCTCCCGGTAGCGGCGTTCCAGGTTCGGGATGACGCCTTCGTAGGGCCTGGTCTCTTCCCGCCGGCCGGAGGGGGTGGCGAAACGAAACCGGATCCTTTCCTTCCCCGAGCCGTACAAGACGAGCTTTTGAGCGCTCTGCGGCAGGTCGCAGAAAGGCGCCAGCAGATCGAACCCGCCGTGCCGGGCCAGGCTTTCGAGCACCTGGCGGACATGGTCGCCCTTGTGCGCCCGCCAGGGGTGGATCGCCCCCTCGAGAAGGGACAGGCGCGGGTTCGGGACCACGAGGTCCGGGTCCACCCTGCGCTGTTTGCCCAGCCCGCCGCAGGCCGGGCAGGCGCCGTGAGGGCTGTTGAAAGAAAAAAGCCTCGGGTGCACCTCCGGGAAGCCGATGCGGCAGTGCGGACACACCGGTCGCTCGCTGAAGACCCACTCCTCGCCCCCGCGGCCGTTCTCGCCCGGCAACCAGGCCATGACGATCCCGTCCGAAAGACGCGCCGCGGTTTCGATCGAGTCGGCGAGACGGCTCCGGAGCCCCGGCCTCAGGACAAGCCGGTCCACCACGACTTCGAGGGATTCGCATCGGCCTTTGGCGCCTGCAGCCGGGTCGGACAGTTCCAGGAGTTCGCCGTTTATGCGCACTCGGACGAACCCGCGGCGCTCCAGACGCTCAAAAAGTCTCTTTTGCTGCGGCCCCGCCGCGACAGGTTCCAGAGGCGCCAGCACCACGAGCCTCGTTCCCTCGGGGAGTTCCAGCAGCCGGTCCGCCATCTGCTCCAGGCTCCGGGCCTGAATCGGTCTGCCGCAGCCGGGGCAGTGGGGCATCCCAACCTTGGCGTAAAGAAGGCGCAGCAGGTCATACAGTTCGGTCGCTGTGCCCACGGTGGAGCGCGGGTTGCGGCCTGCCGGCCGCTGCTCGAGACAAAGGGACGGCGGCAGGCCCTCGATGCGGTCTACCTCAGGCTTGCGGACCTGCTGGAAATGCTGGCGCGCCTCGGCGGACAGGCATTCCACGAACCGGCGATGGCCCTCGGCGTACAGGGTGTCGCGCGCCAGGGAGGATTTCCCGGACCCGCTCGGGCCCGTGACAACGACAAGTTTTTCCCGGGGGATGACGACGTGGATCCCTTTGAGGTTGTGCTCTCGGGCTCCGTGGATCTCGATCAAGCGGGGCGTCATCCCAGGGCGTCTGCTCCCCTTGCCCCATGCCCGGCGCCAGGCGCCGGCCCCGGCCGGGCCCTGCAGGGCATCGGTCTCTCACGGTCTCACAGAAAGATTTCTACGTAAGCGTTCTTGCGGAGATCCCTCCGCCATTTTTCGAACTGCCTCTCGGCGGCCTCTTCGAACAATTTCTCCCGGATCGTCTCCCGGACTTTCTCCAAGGGCCGCACGCCGCCCGTCGTTCTCTCCTCGAGGCGCACGATGTGGATGCCGGCGGGCGTCACGACCGGCTCGCTCACCTCGCCTTCCTCGAGAGCCCCTATGGCCGACTCCAGCTCCTTGCTCAGGGCGCCCTTGCGGAAAAAACCGAGATAGCCGCCGCGCGCCGCCGAGGGGTCCTGGGAGTACCTGCCCGCCGCCTCGGCGAACGAGACGCCCCCGAGGATCTCTTCCCGGATCCGCTTGGCCTCCCTGCGGACCGCTTCCACGACCTCCGGCGCGGGGTCCCGGGGCAAGGCAAGAAACACATGGCGGATCACGTATCCTTCCTCGGTCTGAAACTCGTCGGGGTGCTCCAGATAGTAATTCTCAATCTCCTCGTCCTTGACCACGATCTGGGCCCGGACCTCCCGGTGGATCATCTTGGCCTTGATAATCTGGTCCCGGATCTGTTTCCGGTACTCCTCGTACGAGACACCCTCCTTCTGAAGCGCCTCCAGAAACTCCTCGCGGGTCATGTTGGCCCTGGCGAGCACGTCCTTCACCGCCTGCTCCATCTCCTCGTCCGATGCCGTGATCCCCTGCTTCGAGGCGTAATCCTCCATGAGCTTCCTGTCCACGAGGTCTTCGAGAATCCTCCGCTCCAGGGCCGCGCGGTCCCAGGGGTTTTCTGCAGACCTCTCGGCTTCCCCGGCCTGCCGCTGAAAGACCTCGACCGCTTCCCGCAGTTCGCTTTGGGTGATGACAGTCCCGTTGACCGTGGCCACAACCCGGTCGAGCACCTCCGCAAAACCAGCGCCTGCCAGCCACCAGACGACCGCCTGGAGCACCAGGACCCACAACGCACCCCGGAGCCAGGGCCGCAAGCCCCGGCAGGCGCTCCTGCTCGTGTGGGATCCTCCGGGACCGTCCGCACCACCGGCGGGCAAACATCGTCGAGAGCGCTTCATCTCCTATCGCCTCCGTTCGACTGGCCTCTGTTCGGGCTTGCCGGCGCCCGCCGCCCCTTCTGCAGGGACGCCCGGGTCGAGCCACGCCAGGATCTGCTGAACCGCTGCGAGCCTCTCCTCGTCGGTCTCGGTCGAGAATCGTACCAGGATTCGATTGTCCGGGTAAAGGCGAAGCCGTTCCGGCTCCCGGGCCGCCCACTCCAGAACGCGCGAGACCTCAACAGGCGTGCGGGGGTCGAAGGCCAGCAGGAGCCCCTCCTCGGAGGAACGGGCTTCCCGGATCCTGAGCCTCCGAAGCCTCACCTTGATGCGGATGATCTCGATCAAGGTCCGCGCCGGGCCTGGCAGCGGGCCGAAACGATCCTCGATTTCGGCGCGCAGTTCGTCCACTTCCTCGTCTGCGGCCGCCCCTGCGAGCCTCCGGTACAAGGAAAGTCTCTGGGTCGAGTCGTCGATGTACTCGCGGGGAAGGTATGCGGGCATGTCCATGTAGATCTCGGGGTCCACCTCCTCGACCACCTCTTCCCCCTTGAGCTCCCGGACCGCCTTTTCCATGAGTTCCAGGTACAGGTCGTAGCCCACGGCCCGGATATGGCCGGACTGGGACGCGCCAAGGAGATTGCCCGCGCCGCGGATCTCCAGGTCATGGCGGGCGATCCGGAACCCAGAGCCGAGCTGGGTGAACTCGTACAGGGCCTCGAGTCTTTCCCGGGCGTCCCCGGGCAGCGTCTCCTCGTCCGGCACGATCAGGTACGCATAAGCCTGGCGTTCCGACCGGCCCACCCTGCCCCTGAGCTGGTAGAGCTGGGCCAGGCCGAAGCGGTCCGCCCGGTTCACGATCAGGGTGTTGGCGTTCGGGATGTCGAGGCCGCTCTCGATGATGGTCGTGCAAAGAAGCACGTCGTACTCGCCCTGGACGAACTCCAGCATGACCTTCTCCAGGGCTTTCTCCGGCATCTGGCCATGGGCGATCGCGATTCGCGCCCCGGGCACGATCTGGCGGAGCCGGTCGGCCACGGCGCCGATGTCGTAGACCTGGTTGTGGACGAAAAACACCTGACCCCCTCTTGCCATCTCCCGCTCGACGGCTTTGCGCAGGATGTCCGGATCGAACGGAACGATGTACGTCTCGATGGCATGCCGGTCCTGGGGCGGGGTTTCGATGACGCTCAGGTCCCGGATCCCGAGAAGAGCCATGTGGAGGGTCCGGGGGATGGGTGTGGCGGTCAAGGTGAGCACGTCCACTTCGGTGCGCATTTTCTTGAGCGCCTCCTTTTGCCGCACGCCGAAGCGGTGCTCCTCGTCCACGATGACAAGGCCGAGATTCCGGAACACCACGTCCTTTTGCAGAAGCCGGTGGGTGCCGATCACGACGTCCACCTGCCCGCGGGCCAGCCCTTCCAGAATGGCCTTCTGCTGGCGGCCGGTCCGGAACCGGCTCAGCATCTCCACGCGCAGGGGGTAGCCCTCGAACCTGCGGGAGAAGTTTCCGTAGTGCTGCTGGGCCAGCACCGTGGTGGGCACGAGCACAGCCACCTGCTTGCCGTCCATGGCCGCCCGCCAGGCGGCCCGGATCGCCACCTCGGTCTTGCCGAAGCCCACGTCGCCGCAGACGAGCCGGTCCATGGGCCTCTCCCGCTCCATGTCCGCGCAGACTTCCTCGATGGCCCTGAGCTGGTCGGGTGTCTCCTCGTACGGGAAGGAGGCCTCGAATTCCTGGAATGAGGCGTCCGGCTTCGAGAAAGCGAACCCCTTCTTCACGGCCCGGGCCGCGTAAAGGGAAACCAGCTCCGAGGCCATGGCCAGGATGGCTTCCCGGACCTTCTGCTTGGTCCGGGCCCAGGAGCCGCCTCCCAGGCGGTCCAGGGCCGGCGGCGCGTCCTCGGTGCTCACGTACCGCTGGATGCGGCTGGCGCGGTCCACGGGCAGATACAGCCGGTCGCCGTTGGCGTATTCCAGGTGGAGATAGTCGTTGACACAGTCGCGGATGCGCAGGGTCTCCAGGCCCGCGTACCTGCCGATGCCGAAGTCCACGTGGACGACGAAGTCGCCGGGCCTGAGCTCCCGCACGTCCACGCCTCGAAAGCTGGGGCGCTCGACCGCCCTGGGGCGCCGCACCTTGCGGCCGAAGATATCCTCCTCGTGGAGAAAGACCATCCCGGCCGACGGCACCAGAAAGCCCTCGGAAAGGCAGCCGCGGAGAAGGTACAGGCCTGCCGGAGCGTCCCAGAAAGGAATGCGTTCGGAGGGCTGAATGAATTCGAGCCGGTGGTCTTCCAAAAGAGCGCTCATCCTGAGTCTTTCGGGCTCTGTGCCGCACACGAGGAAGACCCTCTGACCCTCGGCCAGCCACTGCCGGATCGGCTGGGCAAAGAGGGCCAGACCCCTGAGTGCTGGCCCTCGCACGGCATCCGAGGGCGGGGTCGGAACCTGGACCGAAAGGCGGCCGCACTGGATCCGAACGACCCGAAGAGGTCCGGCCGCGGCAGCCTCGCCAGAGCCTTGAGCGGCCTCGGGCGCCGGGCCCGGGGAGCCCGGAAAGACCGGCAGATCGGAAAAAGCGGCAAGGGAAAACTCCCGCAGCCGGCTCCTGAGGTTCTCGATGCTCAGGTACAGGTCCTCGAACCTGGGCGGGATGCGGCCCGAACGCGCCAGACGCCCGAGGCCGCTTTCCACATCTTCTGTCAGGGCCTGCAGACGCCTTTCGGTTCCGTCGGGGTCGAGAACCACGACGAGGGAGCGAGGGTCGAGATAGTCCAGAAGAGTCTCCGCTGCGGGATAGCAGAAGGGCAGAAGGAGCGGCGTCTCCTGCAGGGCGACCCCGGTTTCCAGCCGTTCGAGAACCGCCATCCGGTCGCCTGCGGGCATGTCCAGCAGATCCGCGCGCGTCTTGAGTCTCCGCCGCAGATCCTCCCGCGGCACGGCCCTCTCCAGGAAAAGGCTCGCCGGGGCCGCCCGAGCAGAATCCACACGCCCGAGGGTCCGCTGTGTCTCGGGCTGAAAAGTCCGGATCGTTTCGACGGAGTCCCCGAAGAAATCCACCCGGTAAGGCAGATCCGAAGTCAGCGGGAAAAAATCGATCAGGCCGCCTCGAACCGCCATCTCTCCCTGGGACTCCACCACAGGAACCCTGCGGTAGCCGATCCCGGCGAGAAAGGCAGCCAGTTCGTCCCGGTCCATGCGGTCGCCGGGCCGCAGGACGCGCACGTTTTCGGCCAGAACGCTTCGGGGCGGCGTCTTCTCCAGGACGGAGTCTGCGGGCGCCACAACGATGGACGGGCCCTCGGGGTCCAGCAAGGCGAGGAGACCTTTCACCCGTTCTCGAACGCTTTCGGCCGCCGAGCCCGAAAGGCCTGCGGTCCAGTCGTTCGCCGCAGGAACAAGCAAGATTCGGCTGGCGGCAGGAGGCTCCCCCTGCCGTTTCGGCGCAAAGCGAAAGGACCGGAGAAAGAACTCCAGCTCCTCTACGAACCGGCGGCCTTCCCGCAGGTCCGGGGTCAGGACGAGCGTGCGGCCGGCGAGAGACGAGGCCAGCAGGGCCGTGACGAGGGACCTGGCCGAAGGCCGTGTCCCCTGGATCTGGAGCCTGGTCTTTTCAGGGCCGGCCCGGGAAAAACAGAAAGGAATCGATTCGAGAAACTCTACCATCCTTGACCGAGTCGTTCCGCGAGCTCGTAGGGCAGCCCCGCAGCGAGGACCTTGCCGGCGCACGAGTCGATGTCGTAGGGGGCCCGCACGTATTCCACGACCCGCGCATCCTCGTCGTAGACCAGGAACGCGGCACGGTTGTCCCTGTCCCTGGGCTGGCCCACGCTGCCCGGGTTCACGAGGTAGCGGGCATCCGCCTCGATCTCGAACCTGGGCCCGGGCACCACGGCGATGGACCGGCCCCGGTACCGGAAAGCCACCTGGTGATGGGTGTGGCCGAAAAAGACGACTCGAAGGGGCGGATCCTCCCGCCCCATCTGCAGGGCGTTGTCCAGCACCTCGGGAAAGGCGAAAAGATATTGGTCCCGGTCGAGGAGGGAGCCGTGAACGAGCCTTACCCCTTCGGACAGGCTTCTCTGCTCGGGCTGGCGCCTGAGAAAATCCCTGCAGGGGCTGTCCAGATTCCTGCGGGTCCAGATGACGGCCGCCTGGGCGATGGAGTTGAAATTTACCGGCTCCTCGAGTCCGCAGGCCGCGGCGTCGTGGTTGCCCAGAACAGTGGGAATCCCCCGTTCCATGAAGATCCGCACACAATCGTTCGGATCCGCGTTGTACCCGACGAGATCGCCCAGGCAGACAATCCGGTCCACCCGCCTCTGCTCGATTTCGTCCAGGACCGCTTCGAGAGCCTCGAGGTTCGAGTGAACATCGGAGATGACCGCATAGCGCATGAAAAAAACCTTGATTTCCTTGATGTTATATTTATTCAATTTTATAATTCTCCCCAAGCGCAAAGCAAACCCCTTGAGACCGACGGAGCCCCCCATGGGCCGCAGTGTTTTTCAAAAGCCCTTCCGAAAGAGCCTGCCCGTTCTTGTCGCCGGCCTCCTGGCGGCCCTTGGGGCCTCGTGCGGCGACTTCACCCTTTTCGAGGGCGGCGGCAGCGGCGGAGGCGACGGGAACGGAGGCGGAGGGTCGAATGCGCTTTGTCCCAGCGTGTTCACCGACCTTTTTGACTTTTCCGCGGCAGCTCAGTTGAGCCTGGAAGGGGCTCTGACCAACCCCGTGGCCCTGGCCGTTGTTCCCCCGGGTATGAGCTTTACGTATAACGCGCTTCAGGGAAAACCCGGCGACGTGCTCGTGGCGGACCGCGACAACGGAAAGATCTATCTCTATCCCGAAGGCGGCAGCCCCTCTGAAATGCTCACCGTCCAGGCGCCGGCCGGGCTCGCCCTCTTCGCCTGGGACGACGGCCTGGACGAGGAGGACGAGATCCAGCTGCTTTTCTACAGCAGCGCGACCCGCAACTCGATCTACATCGCGGACCTGGCAGGCACGCTTTTCGGCGCCGGGCAGAACCCGATCGAGGTCACGAACGTCGCACTCGGCTCCACTCTGCTCCTTGAGCCCACGGCCCTTGCGGCGTTCGGAGACCAGCAGCAGGCATCCCTTTTCGTCCTCAACCGCAACGGCGGGCAGCCCGGCCGCCAGTCCGTGGTGCGGATCCGGGTGTCTCTGGCAGCCACGCCCGGCTACTCAACGGTCACGGTGGCGCGGAACTTTTCCAATCTGAGAGACCTCGCCTATTACCGGGCCGGGGACTGGCTCTTCTTCTCCCAGAGCAACCTCGAAGACCTCCAGGCCCCCCGCATCTTCAGGATCACGAACGCCACAGCGACCCAGCCCCCGGTCCTGGACGGCTCGGCCGGAGCCCTGCCTTTCATCGAAGACCCCCTTGTGGCCACAAATCCGGTCGGCCTGGCTCTTGCGCCCCTGGAACCAGACGGAGATCCGGCGGCTCTTCTTGTGACCCAGCCCCTGAACAATCTGTATGCATTTCTCGACTATGAGGCGGGCAGCGGGACTTACCGGTCAGCGAGGGGAACCATAGATTCCCTTCTGGACCAGCCCACCGCGATCGCCTACGACTGCACAAACCGCCGGGTTCTCTTCACGAACATCCCTCAGAACCTGGGTTTCTTCTCCGCCAGCCTCTGGGAACTCACAAGGTAAGGGGCTCCTTTATGAAAGTCGTCTATCATTCCTCCTTTTGCCAGACCTACGCAGAGGACCCGGCCGCGGCTCCGGGCCGGAGCGAATCCATCCGGGACGCGATCGAGGGAATCTGGGAGTTCGTCGAGCCTGAGCCGGCCCTGGAGGCGGACCTTTTGCTCGTCCACACCAAGGGACATGTCCAGTACGTGCGAAAGGACCGGATCCTGTACGAGACAGCCGCCCTTGCCGCAGGCGGCGCGATCCAGGCCGCGCGCATCGCCTTGTCCGGGGAGCCTGCCTTCGGCCTCATTCGGCCTCCGGGGCATCACGCCAGCCCCGGGGACTGCTGGGGGTTCTGCTACTTCAACAACGTGGCCGTCTCGCTGGCCGTGCTCTTCGGCCAAGGGGCTGTCCGGGACGCCTGCATCCTGGATTTCGACCTCCATTTTGGGGACGGCACCGTGAACTGCTTCTCGGGCGACAGCCGCGTCCTCTACCTGCACCCCGAGGCTTCGACGGCGAGGGAATTCCTCGAGACAGCCGGGCGAGCCCTCGCCGGCGCAGGCCCCAGGGGCATTCTGGCCGTTTCCGCGGGCTTCGACCGGGGCAGGAGCGACTGGGGGAATCTGCTCGGCGAAGAGGACTACCGGGCCCTGGGTGCGCTTCTGAAAGAGTATGCCCTCGCGCACTGCGAGGGCAGGCGCTACGCCCTGCTCGAAGGCGGCTACAACCACGGCGTTCTCGGCCGCCACGTCCGGTCGTTCCTGGAAGGGTTCGGAGACTGAGAGGCGCCATGGCCTACGTGATCTATCTGGACAAATGCACTCGCTGCGGTCAGTGCCAGAAGGAATGCCCGATGCAGGCCATTTTGTTGGAAGACGGAATCTACCGGATCGATCCTGACATCTGTACAGAGTGCGGGTACTGCTCCGACATCTGCCCGGCCGAGGCGATCCGGGGCATGTAGAGCGGCTCCCTTCCGGGCGTGCGCGGCGGCGCTTGCCGATCTGCTTCCAGGCGCCCTCTCTCTTGGCGGTAGGGGAGACTTTCGTCATGGCCCTTTTCGACGGCCCGAGAGTCCGGCAGGAAATCGTGAAACTCATCGAAAAATCCCGAAGGGTGCGAACGAACGTCATCCATTACTACGGGCCCGAGCTTGGCAGGATCGCTGTCTCCACCGGCCAGCGCAATGTTTTCGGAGGCTACAACTGGGACACCCGGGTGCGGAACCGTTCGGCGAAATATACGGTCATCATCGGCAGCCCGGCCGTGGCGGACCGCAACTTGAAGCCCGAGCAAGTCGAGACCCTCGAAAAGCTCGACTGGTTCATGACCCGGGTCTTTGGCGGATCTTTCGGCGGCAAGCCATACAGGGGACACGTCCACTACCTGCCCGTGGATCTCGTGCACCGGGTGATGGGCAGCGGCGCGGACCCGGACTTCACCTTCAATTGCTACTACCTGGTCACCACCAAGAACCCGTGCAACCACCACCTGCCGTACATGTGGGGGAAGATGCTCCTGGAAAGGGACCCCGTGGAAGGCGCCGAGGACTTTTACCTGCTCATGGTCCCGGAAATCCTGACCGGCGACTTCGGCAGGTTCTATTGTTTCCCGGAACACAACGTCACTGTCGGCGTGGGGTCCGACTACATGGGCGAGGTGAAGAAAGGGTTCCTCCGCATGGCCATGTACCGGGCCAAGCAGAAGGGCATCCTGGGGATTCACGCGGGCTCCAAGATCGTCACGGCCCGAAACGCTTTCGACGGAGACCTGTACCGGTACGGAGTGGCGATCTTCGGGCTTTCCGGGACCGGAAAGACCACCAATGTGGGCCACACCCATTTCCTGGACGGGGAAGGGGAGGAAAGCCTCGTGGTCCAGGATGACTTCGTGGGCGTGCGGATCCGCGACGGCCGGATCCTGGGCACCGAGCAGGCCATGTTCCTCAAGACCGATCTGGACGAGGACGATCTGCTGCTCAGGCCCGCCACCCGGTCCCCGGATTTCGTGGCCGAGAACATGTACTTCGACCACTGGGGCAATTTGCACTACCTCGAGGAGGATCTGTGTGCCAACGGCCGCGCGATCCTTCCCCTGGGCGCGCTTCCCGAGAATCGCCGCTACCCCGAGATCGACCTGCCTCCCCTGGAGGAGCTCGACGGGCTGCTCCTGTTCTTCAACACGCGCCGGAACACCGTGGTTCCGATTCTGCAGGAGCTTACGGCCGAGCAGGCGGCCGCGGCCTTCATGCTGGGCGAGTCCATCGAGACCGCGGCGGGCGACCCCACCATGGCCGGAAAGTCCAGGCGAATCGTGGGCACGAACCCCTTCATCGTGGGACCGCCGGAGGAAGAGGGAAGGTTGTTCTACGAGTTTCTCTGCCGCCACGGAAGCAAGATCCGCTGCTTCCTCATGAACACCGGCGGCGTGGGAGAACTGCGGGATCCGTCCGACCCGTCCAAGGTCGTGCGGCAGCCCGAGAGACCCTGGAAGAGCGGCATCGGGTTCGTCACGAGGGCCGTGTTCCGGGGCACGGCCCTGTGGGCCGAAGACCCCGACTTCGGTACGCGCGTCCTCGTGGGGGGCGTAACCGACGAGCACGGAAACCCTTACGATATGGAACGCTTCGACCCCCGCAAGCTCTACGACACGGCGACCCGCGAGAGGCTCGTCCGCGGCTTGAGGCGCGAGCGCAGGGAATACATGGAGAAATTCTCGGGGCTGGATCCCGGGATCGCCCAGGCCTGTTGAGGCCCACCTTGCGTGGTCTCATCGGGCCGCGGCCAGAAGATATCCGGCGGCCATCGCAGCCTGCGTTGCCAGAACCACAAACACATTGGCGCCGAGCGCGGGCAAAAGCTTCTCCGGTTGTTCCGAAGCCACAAAAGCTCCCCGAATCGCCCGGACCGCAGCCGGAAGGGTCAGGCATCCGAGCAGCGTCCAGGCCGGCATGAGCCCGAGCAGCGCGCCGGCCACGATCCAGACATAAACAGCGACCGAAGCAACCCCGTACACCCAGGCCGCCTTCCGGGCGCCCAGGACGATGGGCAGCGTCCTGCGGCCTCCAGACCTGTCCGCCTCCACATCCGGGAATTCGTTGAGCAGAAGGAGGTTGAGCACCAGAAATCCGGAAGGAGCCGAGGCGTAGAGGGCCTCCGGTGTGAGCGAGCCCGCGAGAATGAAGTAGGTGCCGGCCACAGGCAGGGTGCCGAGGCCCAGGCCGGCGGCGACCTCTCCAGCCCCCATGCCGACACGGGTCAGCACGGGCGTGTAGCCCACCACCAAGAACGCGCCCACCAGGAAAAGAGGCAAGAGCGAAAACCCCTTCGCCAGCAGAAAGTAGACCGCGACCGGGACAGCCAGGGCGAAGCAGAGGAGTCCGAGCAGGAGCGCCTGCCCGGCGCTCAGGCGGCCGGCGGGCAGCAGACCGCTGCCTCCGCTGAAGGGCGTTCGCCGGGTCCTCTGGTCGATGCCGGTCTGGAAGTCATGGTAATCGTTGAGGACATTGACGCTCGCGTGAAGCAGGAGAAGACCCACGCAGGCCAGGATCGCATCGAGAAGATCGAGGCGCCCCGTGTTCAGGGCCATGGCCGAGGCGAGAAGAACCAGGACCACGGGCAGAAGCAGGAACTGGGGCCGCGTTTCCAGGAAACAGATTCTTGCAGTGAGTGCCGGGTTCGTGGTGCCGCTCTGCAACGCTGACTCTCCTCTTCCGGGGCTTACGGCCACCGGGCCAACCGGGTCCGGCGTCCCCTCGGAGTGCCGGCCCTGAGCGGCCGCTCGCCCCGAAGACGGTAATGAGCCCCTCCCTGGCCCTTGGCAGGCTCCTCCGGCACCCGGAGCCGGGGCCGCCCGTTCTTTGCCGAACAAGCCGGGCACGTCCAGAAGTCGCCGCTGTTCTTCCAGCCGCTCAGCCGCGCCAGCTCCTGGACGACCTCCTCGTGGTACTGGTAGATTTTTCGGCCGCATGCCGGTTCGTCGCACTCAAGATAGCAGAACCTTCCTGGGGCTGTCACGATCGCCATGTTTGGTTTCCTTCCTTTGGCTGTTCCTGCGCACAAGCGCGTTCAACGAATCGTCGGATCGGCCTTGAGGCCTGAGGCGCCTGCCAGGGGAAACAGCCGTCCGGCTGTCACGATTCTCCAGGCGGCCAGCAGATACGCTGCAGCGAGGATCGCGCCTGCCAGAAAGATCCCCCAGGCCCTGAGCCAGAGGGCCACGGCCAGGTTGAAGGCGGACACGAAGAAGAAAAGCGCGAATCCGCCCAGGTGCAGATACGGGATCCTTTGAACCGCGGCAGACACCCCGGGCCGGGGAAGCCTTCGGTCGAGCGCCTGATTGAGAGCAATGATGGCTGCCGAGACCAAGAGCCATCCCGCGAAATTGGCAAGGGGCACACCGAAGTAGAATCCCTCGTGCCTGTACCCGTATATTTTGCCCAGAAACCAGCGCTCGCCCATGAGAGCCACCGGGTCGATGATGACGTCGAGGACAGTCGTGGTCAGAGCGCCGAGAACGAGAACGGCCGGGGACCTGCGGATCTCGAGGTACCGGCCGGGATCCGCCGGGCTGTCGTCCCGCCGGAAAGGGCCCAGCTTCCAGGCGGCCGCGATCTGCCAGGCGCAGGCAAAGCCCGTATAGGAGAGAAACGTGAACGAGAGGGAGTCCATGAACGGCACGCCCGCGATCCACAGTTCGCGATCTTGGGTTGAGGGAATGTAATAGTAGTCCCCGAACGGAATGCCCCAGTGGATGGACCCGTACTCGGCCGAAAAGGCCACGGCGTATCCCACGCCAGTCCAGACGATCGTCCTCAGCCAGCCCATCTGCCGGGACGCCAGGAAGAGATACACCGCCAGAAAGGCGAAGACGTACGGCCTGAGCAGAACCGTGCCGGCCAGAAGCGAAACCGTTTCCAAGGGATCGCCTCCTCCCTGAAGGAAAGCGCAAAGCCGCGCCGGCAAGAGGCCGGCATCAGGCCAGGTTCCAGAGCAGGATCTTCCCCAGATCCCTCCAGTTCCCGCCCAGTTCGAAGACCGCGGCAGGCTCGAACCCCGAGTGCATCATGCACTGGCTGCAGCGCGGGTCCTGGCCGGACCGGTACCGCTCCCAATCCACGGACGCCATGAAGGACCGGAAATCGGCATAGTGGGCGTCTGTGATGAGGTAGCAGGGCGCCTTCCAGCCCACGGGATTTCTCGTGACCGTCCCCCAGGGCGCGCAGGCGTACTGCCTGCGGCCGCACAGGAACTCGAGGTAGAGCGGCGTGGAGAAGAACCGGTAGCGCCTGAACAGGGGCTCGAGCGACCGGAACTTCTCGTGGATCTCCGCTCTGCTCAGAAAATCGTCTCCGTTGAGCACGCCGTAATGGAACCCCGGAGACACGAAGAACCCGTCCACCCCCAGAGAGGTCAGGTACCCGAACAGGCCGACCAGCTCCCGGTCCGGCGTTGTCTTGTAGACGGTCGTGTTCGTCGTGACCCGGTATCCCTTGGCCTTGGCCAGCCGGATTCCCTCGGTGGCGGCCCGGAACACGCCCGACCTGTCCGCCAGGCGGTCGTGAAGCTCCTCCAGGCCGTCCAGATGGACATTGAGAAACAGGTTTTCGTGCGGCTCGTTCCGTTCGACGAACTCGGCCAGCTTGATCCCGTTCGTGCACAGGTACACGTGCCGGCCCATCCGGCACAGGCCCTGCACGATCCCGTCGATTTCAGGGTGAAGGAGCGGTTCGCCGCCGCTCACGCTCACGACCGGAGCCTCGCAGATCCGGGCTTCTTCCAGGCACGTGTCGAGGTCGAGCTTCCGGTCCAGGGTCCCCGCGTACTCCCGGATTCTTCCACACCCGCGGCAGGCCAGATTGCAGGCATGGAGAGGCTCCAGCATGAGCACGAGCGGAAACCTGCGCTCGCCCTGCCGGGCCTTGCGGGCAAGATACGCACCCATCGCAAGATTCAGCTTCAGGGGAAACTTCATGGTCGCTCCGTCCTTTGAACAGGCGCGGCCCGCCCGCCGGCCTGGACCGCCCGCCGGGCGGGCCGGCCGGGCAGCGGGAGAGATCCGGTTGTGTCTCACCGGCGGGCCGGTTCCACGCCGCCGGCGTCCCACCGGGCTCTGCGGTAGCGGGAGAGAGCCATCAAGGGGAAATAGTCCCGGTACATGTGGTACCGGAGATAAAAGAAACGCGGGAATCCGGTCCCGGTGAATTCCTCTTCGTCCCAGGAGCCCCGTTCGTTCTGCGTGCGCAGCAGGAAGGCCGCGCCTCTGTCCGCCGCTTCCGAAGCGGCCTCTCCCGCCGCGACGAGGCCCATCAAGGCCCACGCGGTCTGGGATGCCGTGCTCCTGCCTTTGCCCTTGTACCTCGGGTCGTCATAGGAAAGGCACGATTCTCCCCAGCCGCCGTCCGGGTTCTGGCACCCCATGAGCCAGTGAACCGCCCTCCGCACTCTCGGCGAATCCATGGGGTAGCCGATGGCCTTCAGGCCGCACAGGGCGCACCAGGTTCCGTACAGGTAGTTCACGCCCCAGCGGCCGAACCAGGAACCGTCCGGCTCCTGCTGGGACTCCAGAAAGGCGATGCCCCTTTGCGCCGCGGGGAAATCCTGCCGGTAGCCTGCAGACCCGAGAAACTCGAGCACTCTTCCTGTGAGGTCGCTCGTGGGCGGGTCGAGCATGGACTTGTGGTCCGCAAAAGGGATCCGGTTCCAGATTTCCTGCTCGTTGTCCACGTCGAAGGCGCCCCAGCCCCCGTTCTTGGACTGCATGGACAGGAGCCACTGGAAGCCCCGTCGCCAGGCTTCGGCGTGCTCGGGCCGGGAACAGCCCTGGTTGAGGACCTTGAGCACCGCCAGGGTGTCGTCCACGTCCGGGTAGTAGCGGTTTTCGAACTCGAAGAACCATCCGCCCGGCTCGGCCTTGGGGTTCTTGACGGCCCAGTCCCCCTTGACCCGGGACTGCTTGGTCCAGAGCCACTGCCGGGCTTTCTCCAAGGCCGGATGATCCCCCTCCAGGCCGCTCTCAAGCAGGGCCAGGCAGGTGTTGGCCGTGTCCCAGACCGGCGACACGCAGGACTGGAGCCTCAAGGTTCTCGCGTCCTCGATGGCGAACCGGTGAACCGCCTCGAGGCCTTTGCGGACCACAGGGTGGGACAGCGGATAGCCCAGGCACTTCAGCGCCATCAGGCTGTTCATCATGGCCGGCATGATCCCGCCCCAGTCCCCCGAAGGATCCTGCCGGTCGAGGATCCACTGTTCGGCCAGGCGGAGAGCCTTTCGCCGGAGCGCGGCCAAGGGCTTTTTCTCGTAGACCTTGAGGATCCTGTCCGACAGGACAAAGAACTTTCCCCACCGGTCGAGTGCTTCTGGCTGGCCTGCCTCGCCCCCAGCGCTCAGCTCCGGCGAGGTTCGAAGTTCTTCCAGGTGATAGCCGGCCCCGCCCTCCATCATCGGCTTGTAGTGCCAGAGGACCAGAAGCGGCACCACCGTGGACCGGGCCCAGGAGGACATCTCGTAGATGTTCAGGGGAAACCCCACCGGCAGCAGGATGAGCTCAGGAGGCAGCGCCGGGCACCGCTCCCAGGGGTACGCTCCGAGCAGGGCGAAGAAGATCTTCGTGAAGACCCGGGCCTTTTCGATCCCGCCGTGGCCGAGCGCGAATTCCCGGGCGAGCCGCATGTGCCGGCTGTCCGGGTTTTCGCCCGCAAGCTTCATCGCCGCGTACGCTTCCAGGGTGGCCGAAAGATCTCCGGGAGCGCCGTAGTAAATGTTCCAGCCGCCGTCCGGAAGCTGGGTGTCCCGGAGGTAATGAACCATCTTTCGCTGCCTGAGCTCGTCCACGGTTCCCATGAAGTGCATGAGATAGATGTACTCGGAGGTGATCGTGGAGTTGGACTCCACCTCGCCCACCCAGTAGCCCCCTTCTCGGTTCTGGAGTCCCAGCAGGTACTGGCGGGACCGGCGGACAGCCTCGTCGATTTGGGCCGGCTCGACAGCGCCCTGCCGCAGCGGAGCGGCCTGGCTCCGAGAGGCCGAATACCCGTAGGTCGTCCCCTGCCAGGACTCAACAATTTCAGGCGTCACTGCAGTACTCATCTTCGTCTGCCTCGATCCCTCTGCCGGCCGTCCTTCAGACCGCCCGCTGGCTGATGTCGCGAAAAACCCCTTCGGTGGAAGACGCGTTTCCGGCCCTGTCGAAGCGGGTCCGAAAGGTCACGTCAGCCAGGAACGGCGTCCCGTCGGCCTTGAGGGCCACGCCCACGACGTTCCGGACGACCGTGTCCCTGGATTTGCGCACTTCCTTGCGGACCACCCTCGCGTTCGGGCTGAGAAGCTGGAACGCGTCAATGGATTTTCCGACCGCCGCCTCGGGGCCTGTCAGGCCGAGCACGTCCGCGCCGGCCGGATTGATCTCGAGAATCCGGCCGCCGCCGTCGCACTCGAACACCCCCTCGGGCAGGTTTTCGAAAAGAGCCCGCAGCCGCTCCTCGGATTCCTTGACCTGCTGAAAGACGAGCGCATTTTCCAGCGAACAGGAGAGCTGCTCGGAAAAGAAGCGCATGTCGGGCAGATAGGCGTCGCTCAGCTTCCCGTGCCGGCCCGTGGCCAGAACGCCTGCCACCCGGCCGCGGGCCGTCACCGGCACCAGCACCACCTCGAGGATCCTGAAGATCCGCTTCATCCTGTCCACGAACCGCCGGAGCTGCCGGTCCGCCAGGATTTCGTACAGCAGGACCGAGGCGTCGGGCAGGTAGACCGGCCGTCTCGCTTCCACGACGGACCGGAAGGTCGGAGCCCGCTCCACCGGGAACCGGAACTGGCCCAGGGAAAGGCCCGTCACAGCCTCGGCCATGTGGAGCAGCCGCGGGTGAAAGGAGGAGTGCCGTATCGTGGCGCAGCCGCTTTCCTGGTCGAGAAAGAACACATGAGACTCGAACTCGAATTTTTTCAGCTCCCGGGAAACCCTCAAGAACAGCTCCTCGGGCTCGAGAGTCCGGTACGCCTCGAGCACGGCCCGCTGGAGCGCCGTCAGGACACGCTCCCGCTCCCTTTCGCGCGGCGGCAGACCGCCTCCGAAGGCGCTGTCGAGGTCCCGGAGCTGATCGTCCAGGACATTTTGGGCCAGCACCCCGTACACCGTTTCCGCCGGGACGCCCGAGGCCGCCTCCAGCACGTAGTACTTGTGCACCCCGAGCACGTCCGCCAGGTCCTCGAGCCGGGAGAGTTTGGGCACCACATGGAGGCCCCTCTTCAACTCCCTGAGATTCTTCTCGTCCATGCCCCACCGCCGGGCGATCTCCCGGTCCGACACCTCCTCCCCGAGGACCAGACGGATGAACCGGTACAGGTTCCTGCATTGATCGGACGGATCGCGGTACCGCATCGATCCTTCTCCCTGTGCGGACAATTGCGGTTAAATTACCCGCACTTTACGAAACATTTCCCCTCCCTGTCAACCCGAAAGGATGCGGAAAAGTTCCCGCAGCAGGGCCGCCCCCGCTTTCTCCCCCGCGCGTCAGGCGTACTGGCGCTTGTGGTCCCGGAAACCCGTAAAGACAAAGCGTGTGTAGGCGTCTTTGAAGGATTCCGCCTCGCCCGGGTGATAGAGGACTTCTGCCGAACTTTTCGAGTGAATTTGCACGTACTGCTCGAAGGTGATCTCGCGTCTCCGGGCGAGCTGCTCCGAAAGGCCCAGCCGGTCCAGAATTCCGCCGATCCCTTTCTTCATGCGGCACAGCAGGAATTCAGCCCCGCAGCCGCTGCCGTAGCTGAACAGGCCCACCCGTTTGCCCTCGACCTTTTCCCGCTCGGTCGCCAGAAGACTCACGAGGCCCAGATAGACCGATCCCGTGTAGATGTTGCCGACCTCCCGGGCGCCGAGGAGCGAGGGCGCGACCTTGCGGCGGAAGGTGTCCTCAAAGATCGCCTCCCGCTCTTCGAGACGCCGTTCGCCGTGCTCCAATTCCACGAGCCTCCTGTGGGCCTTGCGGGCCATGTTGGCAAAGGGCATGTGGTAGACCATGTAATCCAGGCGATCGAGGAGTTTTCCCTTTGGAATCCGCGCATTCGAGCGGAAGTGCTCCACAGCTTGCTCCAGGGCCTCCAAGTAGCACGCAATCGAGTACTTCCCGTCCACGATGGGAACCCGGTGGCCCGTGGGCCGCCAGAAGTCGAAAACATCCCGCGAAAAGACCCCGTTGAGCGAGGTGTCGAGGCGAAAAAGCTTGGGCTGCCGCTCGACCAGCAGCGCAACAGCGCCCGCCCCCTGGGTCGGCTCGCCAGGCGAGCGGAGAGCATAGCGGGCCACGTCGGTCATGATGACCAGGGCTTTGTGCGGAAACCCGTTGTGGCGGGCGATCCAGTCCACCGAGTGGACGAGGCCGGCCGTGCCGCCGTAGCAGGCGTGCTTGATCTCGTAGACCCTGCAGCGGGGCCCGATGCCCAGAAGACCCTGGACGAAGCTGGCGACGGGCTTGGAGTGGTCCACGCCGCTTTCGGTGCTCACCACGAGCTGGTGCACGTCCCGCGGATCGGTCCCCGTCTTCTCCAGGAGTTGCGCCGCAGCATTCGCCGCCAGCGTCACGGCGTCCTCCCAGTTGGGCAGAACCGCCATCCGGTGGTTGCCGAGGCCCTCGTAGTACTTTTCCACGGGCACGGATCGCGCCTCTGCCAGCCGCCTGTGCGAAAGATACAAAGGCGGAATGTAGACCGCGATGTCGCTCACGCCCACGTCCACGTGCTTCCTCCTGAATCTCCGAGGAGCCAGCAGGACAAGCCAGACGCCCCGCCCCTTCTGCCTCTCCCTGCTCCCTACAGGTCCCTTCGGAGAAGGGATTCGGCAAAAGCGAGCAGACGGGTCGCGACCGGCCCTCCGGGCAGAACACCGGC
>FWPU01007188.1_pt1 | contig 20861 bp, 20 predicted proteins | sample 2228361 | NCBI WGS metagenome assembly FWPU01 (sample SAMEA103939777, study PRJEB20133) | metagenome
GCCTCTTTCTTCTTGAAAATGGCTGGGGTTTCGTGTATATTTTCAAAGGGTTAAAAGATGTACAACCTTATCAGCCTCGCAGGCATATTCATACTCATGCTTTTTGCATGGGCACTATCAACAAACAGGAAGGTGATTAACTGGCGGGTCATATTATGGGGTGTCTCCATTCAATTATTATTTGCGCTCTTTATATTTGTTATGCCTGCAGGGACAAGGTTTTTCTTATTCATAAATGATGTTGTTGTGAGGGTAATAGGTGTTGCTGGTGAGGGTGCAAAATTCATCTTCGGAAGGCTTGCACTCCCTCCAGGTACAAAAAACGAATTCGGTGAGGAATCCCTTGGATGGATATTTGCCTTTCAGGCGCTTCCAACAATAATCTTCTTTGCAAGCCTCATGGGTGTGCTCTATTACATTGGCATTATGCCATGGCTTGTAAGGCTCTTCTCAAAGATATTTACAAAACTTATGAGGATAAGCGGTGCAGAATCCTTATGTACATCGAGTAATATATTTGTTGGTATAGAGGCAATGACCACTATAAGGCCATATCTTGAGAGGATGAGCCGTTCAGAACTCTGCACAATACTGACAGCAGGTATGGCAACCATTGCATCGAGTGTGCTTGCAATCTATGTAATGATTTTACAAAAAGAGTTCCCGATGATAGCAGGCCATCTGATATCAGCATCAATCCTTTCAGCACCTGCTGCTGTTGTGATGTCAAAGTTGCTTCTACCCGAGACAGAGAAGCCAGAGACCCTTGGGGTTGATGTCAGAGCATACTATGAGAAGGAGTCATCCATCATAGAGGCTTCAATAAATGGTGCAAATGCAGGCCTTAAACTCGTTGGTGGCATAATAGCCCTGCTCATTGCATTCCTCGGACTCTTTGCACTTATTGACTTAATATTTAAGGGTGTGGGGATAAGAATAAATGCATTGACAGGTCTTTATATAGATTGGTCATTAAAAGGTTTACTTGGTTATGTCTTCTATCCATTTACATTGATAATTGGCGTACCGCCTTCTGATGCATTTGAGATATCAAAGGTCATAGGGGAAAGGGCTGTTGTCACAGAGGTAAAGTCATATATGGACCTCGCTGTGCTCCTTTCGAACAATGCACTTAATGACCCACGTTCTGCTATCCTTGCAACATATGCACTCTGTGGATTCGCCCATATTGCATCTCTTGCCATATTTGTTGGTGGCACAGCAGCATTAGTTCCAAAGAGAACGGCTGACCTCTCAGCAGTTGGACCTCGTGCACTTCTTGCAGCAACACTTGCCTGTTTAATGACCTCTGCTGTTGCAGGTGTATTCTTCACAAAGACCTCTATACTCCTTGGAGGACAATAACATGAGGAGATACTTCAGGTTTGATGAACTTGGTACAAACATAAGGCAGGAGGTCATTGCTGGCCTGACCACCTTTGTCACAATGGCATACATCATAATCGTCAATCCAAAGATTCTTGAGGCAGCCGGAATCCCTTTTGGCCCATCAATGGTTGCGACGATACTGAGTGCATTCTTCGGTACACTTGCCATGGGTTTGTATGCAAGGCGCCCCTTTGCAATAGCACCGTATATGGGTGAAAATGCCTTTATAGCCTTTACGGTTGTAAAGGTGCTTGGCTATAGCTGGCAGACAGCTATAGGAGCGATATTTATAGGTGGAGTCCTCTTTACTATTATAACAGTCTTGAGGATAAGGGGTTGGCTTGCAAATGCTATTCCAGAAGGGCTTAAGATAGGCTTTGCCGTTGGGATAGGTCTCTTCCTCACATTCATCGGTCTCAATGAGACAGGCATTGTCTCCTTAGGGGTAACTGGTGCACCTGTGCATGTTGGGAATTTAAAAGAACCTACCGTAATCCTTGCTATTATGGGTTTCCTCTTAATCAGTATCCTGATGATCAGGAATGTTAAGGGAGCTATACTCATTGGCATACTTACTATTACCTTCTTGTCTTTCCTTCTTAAGACCGCTCCACTTCCTGATAAATGGGTGAGCATGCCGCCCAGCCTTTCCCCTATATTTCTTAAACTTGATATAGCAGGTGCAATCACATGGGGCTTCTTTGCAGTCATTCTGACTGTCTTTGTGATGGACTTTGTTGATACAATGGGCACATTGATTGGGGTCTCTTACAGGGCTGGTTTGCTTGATAAAGATGGCAACCTACCTGAGATTGAGAAGCCCATGCTATGTGATGCCCTTGCTACTGTTGTTGGTGCACTTCTTGGGACAACAACAACAGGTACATATATTGAATCCGCAGCAGGGATAGAGGCAGGCGGTAAATCTGGATTGACCGCTGTTGTTACTGCATTTATGTTTCTCCTTGCCCTTTTCTTTGCACCATTTTTTACTGTTGTTCCTCCATATGCATATGGTCCTGCACTCATTGTAGTAGGAATGCTTATGCTCTCTCCGATCACCAAGATCCGGTTTGATGATATGACAGAGGTTATACCTGTTTTCTGCATTATTGTGCTCATGAGTTTTACCTATAACATCGGAATCGGCATGACAGCAGGCTTTGTGGTCTATCCATTAATGAAGCTCATTTCAGGGAGGGTAAGGGAGGTGCCAACTGGCCTATGGATATTATTCGGGATGTCATTGCTCTTCTTCATCTTTTACCCGTATTAAAAAGACCGTTCAAACAGTTCAAAAAGGTTCAAACAAAGAGGTGGTAAAAACTATTACTCGTTAGGCGTTACTCATTACGCTTTATTAAGATATGTTAAAATAGTTCAACCCTTTTTATACTTAAGGCTCTAACACCATTCTCCAGAGATCGCATATATGTATGATTATGATGTGATCATAGTCGGTGCAGGGCCTGCTGGCTCAACAGCAGGGTATGTCCTTAGCAGTTATGGGTTTAAGGTTCTGATAATTGATAAAAGCAGATTCCCAAGAAAGAAGCTCTGTGCCGGATGCCTGACTTACAAGACAATTCAACTCCTCCAGAATGTCTATGGTGAGTCCATATCTTCTTTTAAAGAGAGAAGTATAATAGAGTTCGAATCCAACCTCTATGAGATAACCTACAGGGATAAGACAATTTTAAAGAGGGATTATTCACAACCATTTTATTTTGTGGACAGGACAGCATATGATGATTTTTGCCTTGCAAAGGCAAGGATCGTTGGTGCGGAAGTGATCGAAGGTGAAAGCGTTGTCTCTTATGATGTACTTAAGAATGAAATAAAAACATCAACAGGAAGACGACTAAGGGCAAAGGTTATTATCGGTGCCGATGGTGCAAATAGTGTGATAAGACGCACATTTTTAACAGGCCTCTTTAATCAACGTGTCTGGGATATGAACATGGCTACTGCACTGGAGGTCTTTGTTGACCGTTCTTATGTCAATAAGGATATAGACCATCCTATTATACTATTCGGGTTTATAGGGTATGGTTATTCATGGATTTTCCCCAACAGGGAGAGATTACTGATCGGTTCATGTGGGTTGAACTGGGTTAATAGAAAGCGGTTTATGGATTCCTTTAATAATCTTCTGTCGTTTATAAAGATAAAAAGGCTTAATGATATAAAGATAGAATCACACATCCTCCCATGTGGTGGCTTTCTTGAAAAACCTGTCTTTGGTAATACAATCTTGATCGGTGATGCAGCAGGTTTTACAGACCCTCTGCTGGGCGAAGGCATATACTATGCCCAGAGGAGTGGAGAGCTCGCAGCCCATGCCATATACAGGTCATTGAAGAACGGTGAGAACCTCGAAGGGGTTTATCTGAGATCACTGCAGGAAACAGTCTTTCCTGATTTTGTCTATGCCTTGAAATTAAGGAGGCTCCTTTTTAGATACCTAAACAAATCACAATTCCTTCCCTTAAAGATCCTCCTCAGGATCTTTGGAGATATACCTGTTGAGGTGGTTCATGGGATCAGGACATATAAATGGTTCCGTAGACGCTATTTTTGATAGAATTTAATCTCATGCCCTAACAGATATCCTTACTATCCTTGGTCTGACAAGCCTTTCAAAATCCTTATAGGACATCTTGATCAATTCCGTGTGAGTGCCTGCATTAAAGGCGATCTCCTCATCCTCTACAAGTGTCTCTGATGCAAAGACATCCATGCCGTAAAGATTTCCGAATGGCGGCATGGCACCGATGTCGCATCCAGGGAACATGTCCTTAAACTCGTCCTCTCTTGCCAGTTCTACCTTTTCTGCACCTGAGGCATCCCTTAAAAGGTCGAAAGCAATCCTGTGTGATGCAGGAAGCACGACCATTGCCATCTTCCCGTCCAATTTTACTATCACTGTCTTTGCCAGTTCCTTACCAGGGATATGGGCTGATGCAGCGATCTCCTGTGCAGTGTAAACAGGTGAATGCGTGATGCTTATATACTTGATGTTGTTGCTGTCAAGGAAGTCCTTTAACTTTTTTACAGGCATGATCCCCTCCTTTTGTATGGTATTTTTTAATTTTACCACGAAATCCATTCTTTTCAGCAATTTTAAAATCAGGAGATAAAAACACACGGGCCTAATGGGTAGCCTTGTCATTAGGTGGGCGCACAAGCTGTCCTTACATATGTATAATATCACCATGACTGAAAAACATGAAAGACTGAAAAAGATCACACTCTATCTTGAGGAAGAGGTGCTTGATGCCATTAAGGAACTCCAAGAGGAATACTCAAAAGAGACAGGAAAGAGGTGGTCTAAAGGGGCTATAATAAGAGTAGCGTTGAGTGAATTCTTTACCAGACAAGGAAGGATGTTATAATTCCAGACTGCTACATCTTGACATTAACGGCTTGATTGACTTTATGTTAGGATTTATGCTAAAAATAAATCATAAATGGGAGGTTTTTATGTACGCTATAATAGAGACAGGCGGTAAGCAGTACAGGATATCTGAGGGAGACACATTAAAGATTGAGAAGATTGATGGCAGTGATGGTGTGACCTTTGAGAAGGTTCTGATGGTCTCAGATGATAATAAGGCCTTTTTTGGAAACCCTTATCTTACAAACGCAAGGGTCACGGCAGATGTGCTGGAGACAAAGAAGGCGAAAAAGGTGCTCATCTTTAAACAAAAGCCCAGGAAGGGCTATAGGAAACTCAGGGGGCATAGACAGTTATATACTGCTGTAAGGATAAAGAATATAGAGTTAAGTTAGTGTAGGAGGATAAAGATGGCTCATAAAAAGGGTGTTGGAAGCTCAAGGAATGGAAGGGAAAGTGAATCAAAACGTCTCGGCGTAAAGAGGTTTGGTGGCCAGTTTGTCAAGGCAGGCAATATACTTGTAAGGCAGAGGGGCACAAAATTTCATCCTGGTATGAATGTCGGCAGAGGTAGCGATGATACCCTTTTCGCAAGGATAAGTGGTATTGTGGCCTTTGAGCGTAAGGACAGGTCAAGGTTGAAGGTGAGCGTTTATCCCTTACCACAGGCATAGGGTATTTATTATCAACAAGCTATAGAGATAAAAAAGGCGGGTTGAACCCGCCTTTTTTTATCTGAGTTGGACGGTCTTCAGTAAAAGAATCGCTCAATCTGGGTTTAATTATATGCAGTTTATTGATTTAGTAAAAATACATGTCAGGGCAGGTAACGGAGGAAAGGGTTGTGTAAGCTTTAGAAGGGAGAAGTATGTGCCAAAGGGAGGTCCTAATGGTGGAGATGGTGGAAGGGGTGGACATGTTATCCTCAGAGCAACACGTGATATAAATACACTCCTCGATGTGAAATACAGACAGCGCTACATGGCGGAAAAGGGTGAACATGGAAAGGGTAAGGAAATGCACGGAAAGAACGGGAGGGATTTGATCATCCCTGTGCCTGTGGGAACGGTTGTAAAGGATGCTATTAGTGGTGAGGTTCTTGAGGATATCGTGGATGATGGTCAGGAGTTCCTTGCTGCAAGAGGTGGAAGGGGAGGAATGGGGAATGCCCATTTCAAGACACCTACAAGGCAGGCTCCAAGATTTGCCCAACCAGGCGAAGAGGGGGAAGAAAAGACACTCATCCTTGAGTTAAAACTCCTTGCAGATGTTGGCCTGATAGGCCTTCCAAACGCGGGTAAATCAACCCTCCTTTCAGTGGTATCTTCTGCAAGGCCAAAGATAGCTGATTATCCCTTTACAACCCTTCAGCCTGTACTCGGTGTTGTTAAATATCAGGATTTTAGGAGCTTTGTAATTGCTGATATACCTGGCCTTATTGAGGGTGCTCATAAGGGTGCAGGACTTGGATTTCAGTTCCTTCGTCATGTTGAGAGGACAACCATTCTCCTCCACCTCATTGATATATCAGAGATGGCTCAGGAAGACCCTGTGGAGAATCTCAAGAAGATAAACAAGGAACTCGAACTATACAGCACTGAACTTATATCAAAACCACAGGTGGTGGTTGGGACAAAACTTGATATAAAGGGCAATGGTCAGAGACTTGACAGACTTGTTCATTATTGCAAAGATAATGGTTATATATTTTTCGCAATATCAGCCATTACAGGAGAGGGGGTAGAGGAACTCCTGACATATCTTGGCAGAAAAGTGGAGGAATACAATGAAGCGACTTGTCATAAAGATAGGGAGTAATCTCATCGCATCTGCTGAAAAGGGGCTCAATATCAGGAGATTGAGGGCGATAACAGGGGATATCTCGGATATTGTTGACAGAGGGATCGAACCAGTCATTGTCTCATCAGGTGCAATCGCAGCAGGTCTGAGAAAACTCGGCCTGAGGGAAAGGCCAAGGGATATAAAGTTAAAGCAGGCAGCTGCAGCCATTGGACAGTCAAGCCTTATGTGGGCATATGAGCACAACCTGGCAAGATACAACAAGAAGGTTGCACAGGTTCTTCTCACAAGGGATGATATAACTGATCGTCTGAGATATATAAATGCAAAAAATACACTCCTTACATTGATAAATCGGGGTGTCATCCCTGTAATAAATGAGAATGACCCTGTGGCTGTTGATGAAATAAAATTTGGTGACAATGACCTGCTTGCTGCTCTTGTTGCAGGGCTTGTTGAGGCTGATATGCTTGTCATACTATCGGATGTCAATGGCTTGTACACAAAAGACCCTGAACAGAGAGGTGCCCGACTTATTGAAACTGTTGACGAGATCACGACCGAGATCGAGAACATGGCTGGGAAAAGTGGCAGTATAGTTGGCACAGGTGGGATGTATTCAAAGGTCCTGTCTGCAAAACAGGCAAATAACTATGGTATACCTGTTGTTATTATGAGTGGTAAAAAGAAGGGACTCCTTACACGACTTATCAATGGTGAGAAGATAGGTACTTATTTCAGACCAAGACCCCTCAAGATGCCCTCAAGAAAGGGATGGATAGCTTATGGTATCAAGTCAAAGGGCGCATTATATCTTGATGACGGTGCAGTCCATGCCATTACAATGAAGGGCAAGAGCCTTCTCCCCTCCGGTATATTAAAGGTAGGGGGTGAGTTTAAGGTAGGAGATGCGGTAAGCTGTCTTAGTAGTGATGGAAAGAGGATTGCAAAGGGTCTGACAAACTACTCATCAGATGAGATCAAACTTATTATAGGTAGAAAGACATCAGAGATAGAGAAGACGCTTGGATATAAATATTCAGATGAGGTTATTCACAGAGACAACCTTGTTGTCTTATAGATTCCTTAATAGATTGAACGCCCTGCCCCATGTGAGATAGAGTTGCTCTGTATGAACAAACTTATCTTCAACAAACTGTCCCACAATGCCGAACTCAATCCTTAATCCTGCCGGGAGGTTAAAGAGGATATTTGTGCCGAGTTGTGCATATTCATCCATTGTATATAAAGGGTCACCCTGTTGTGGCTGGAGGTCATCACCATTAAAGTATGCACCAAAAAGAGTAACCACGGTATTCTTGGATGGCCTTATATCAGCAGTTATCCTTCCTTCAAATCCATTACCCCTTGATTCCTTTTGATCCCTCAAATAATCATAATTGTATAGATAATATCCGCCGATGCGTATCTCCTTCAGATTGATTGCATCCTTAAGGTATGTGGGTGAGAATCCATAGGATCCACCTCCAAGGATGCTCACGTTGTTTTCGAGTCTGTCATCAATATTCTTCTGGCCACCTGTATGTGCCCAGAATAGTTGGCCGTCCACATAGAGATCATCGTATCTCAATTGTGTGGTGTTTCCAAACTCAAACCTCTCTGCCCTTACAGGCGTCTCTCTCACCTTCCAATTTATCCACATATCTTCCTTCAGCCACCCGAGGTCTGCCCTTAATTGAAACCCCTGCTCTGCTATCTGTCTAAAGGCATTTACATCATCGTATAGGGCGTCATGGACCGGATGTGTCCTGATGATTGTGCCTGCAATGATAAAGACATCCTTTAGAGGTTCATAGGCCAATCTGAATAACGGCTCAACCTCATCAATGTCATCATCATCCCCAAAGTTATGCCCAACAACAGTACCAGCCTCAAGGGTGATCTGTTCGTGAGCACGATACCTCAACCTTAAAGGTGCAATATAACCGATAAAGGTTTCTCCATCAATAGGCAGATCAACTATCTCAAGATTTTTGAGGAAGAAGGTGGTCTCAACAACAAGGTCAAGGTTTCTGACATCTGTTTTACCTTCTGCAGGTGTTCCTGATGGATAGCCATAATTCTGTCCGATAATTGTGCTACTCCATATAATCGGGCCTTCTCCTGAAGAGGCAGGGCCTGATAAAAATAAGATTAAGAGGATGATGCTTAAAGATATTTTCTTCATAATACCTCCCCAAGATGTTATTCTTTATTTTTGGTCAAGCCAGAAGACAGAGAATCCAGTTCCCATGGAAATTTAGGATATTATACATAAACAGGATATTACTTACCATTAATTTCTCAGTGCATGACATTTTTCTACCTTTTGGATTATCTTATTTAGTGATGATAATTCACAGGTCAATCTTTAAAGAACTCTTCATAAATTTTGTGATTGCTACCCTCTCCCTTTCAATACTCCTTTTTATGGAGAGATTTGTCAGGCTTACAGACGTTGTCATGGGAAGGGGGACAGAGGTATGGGATATGATCAAGGTATTCCTTTATCTTCAGCCATCAATACTCCTTTTATCCATCCCGATGGCGCTACTTATCTCGACATTTCTCACCTACGGGAGGATGCTCTCTGATAACGAGATAGTGGTATTAAAGAATAGTGGTATGAGCTTCATTGGCATATCAAAGGCATCGCTTCTACTCTCTTTATTCAGCTTCTTCATCATGCTCTTCTTAAGCCTCTACCTCTCACCAAAAGGGATGTATTCATTTAAAAAGACCCTCTATGAGACGATTGCAAGAAAGGCGTCAACAGTTCTTGAGAAAGAGAGTTTCTCGAGGGTCTTTAAGGATACGGTCATCTACGTAAAGGAGATTCCCTCAAAAGGACGGTTCAGGGGTATATTCGTTTATAGAGAGAGCGATGCATCCACAAACCTGAGGAGGCCTCTGGTGATAGCTGCTCAAGAGGGTAAAGTAATTTCAAGCCCTGAAGACGGGCTTATAAAGTTAATATTGCGTAATGGCATTGTTCACACACTCACCAGAGAAGGTGCATCAGAGATTGCCTTCTCGGACTATGACTTTATACTATCAACAGGGATAGAGCCAAGAAAGCGTGTAAAACCGAATGAGATCGAGACATTCAAGCTCTGGCAGGATAGAAGGGCAAATATATTGTGGGATGTTGAATTTAATAGGAGGCTGGCCATTCCATTTGCATGCCTTATATTCGGCATCCTTGGACCTTCCCTCTCCATAAGAATGGGGAGGATAGGTAGGCTGGGAAGTCTCTCCTTTAGCCTCTCTGTGCTTATCCTCTATTATGCATTGTTCATTGCCACCGAGGGGCTTGCAAAGGCTGAAAAGATATCAACCTTCTTAGGTGAATGGATACCGAATATTCTTTTTTGTGTTATGGCTATCTCTTTCTTTCTCAGGTCATACAGTGATAGGCCTGTGAAGAGGTTATAAAGGTATGAGGGTAGTAAGACGATATTTTCTGAGGGAATTTTATAAATACTTCTTTATTGCGCTTCTGGCCTCATCAGCCATAATGATGGTGGCAGAATTCTTTGATAAGGCCGATGAGTTCTACTCGAGGATGACCCCTGTGGGTCTTGTAACTCAATATCTCCTCTTGATGACTCCTAAGTTTCTTGTCTATTCATTTCCCATCGCTTCTTTGCTTTCCATACTTATAACAGTAGGGATAGCCTCTAAATGGAAGGAGACTATTGTGGTCAAGGCATCAGGCGGGAGTCTGAAGAAACTCTTTTTATCCTTCCTTATCATGGGTATAGTAATCACCGTAATGGCCTTTTTTATGAATGAGGTGGTCGTCCCTACATCAACAAGAAAGGCGTCATGGATAAGAAATGTGAAGATAATGAGCCGCTCCCCAAGAATAACCTACAGTGAGAGGGCACTCTGGCTCAGGGGTCTTGATGGTAGCCTTATACGTATAGGTGATTTCGTGGAGGACAGGGATACTATCCTGAGTGTGAGCATATTTAATTTTGACCCTGAATTCAAACTCCTCAGAAGAATAGAGGCTGAAAGGGCTGAGTGGGTTAGAAATGGATGGATTCTTAAGGATGTGACGGTTTATGACCTTGACGAAAAGACTACCCATAGGGTTAAAGACCTCTTTAGCACAGCCCTTGAAGAGCCGAGGATATTCAGGGAGGAGATGAAAAGACCCGATGAGATGAATTTTGTAGAACTATACCGATACTATAGCAGGCTTGAAAGGGCAGGATTCAGAAATATCAAATATATCATTCGCCTTTATGAAAAACTTGCCTATCCAACGGTCAATTTTATAATGGTTCTCTTTGGCCTTTCCCTTGCCCTTAATGCAGGATGGGGTGGGGGTATTTGGTCAGCAGGCATCGGCATTGTGGTGGTAGTCCTATACTGGCTTATATATTCCATAAGCATATCCCTTGGAAATACAGGTACAATCCCCCCTTGGGGTGCTCCATGGGTCGGGCCTATACTTTTTGGTATAGCAGGCTCTGTTTTATTCTTGAGGATAAGGGAATAATTTAGAAACCAGCAACCCCCCATGGTGAGCCTATGTATGAGCTATCCATGCCTGTAAGGCTGAGTTTTATAGTGTCAATAACCGTATAGGATTTGGTATCGATTACCGAGACAGAGAGGCCCTTATGATTGGCAACATAAACCCTGCCCTCTTCAGAATCAACAAATATCCCTAATGGTTGTTCACCAACCTTTATACTTTTTACCACATTGTTGGATAAGGCATCAATAACAGTAACAGTGTTATCACCCCTGTTTGTCACATAAATCTTTTTATTGATGTTATCAACTCCGATATACCATGGATTCCTACCTACCTTTACCGTCTTCAATATATTGTCTGTGACTGTATCAATAACGGTGATGGTATTGTCATCGTGATTGGCCACGTAGACCTTATTGAACAGTGGGCTAAAGGCAATACCAAGTGGTATCCTGCCCACAGGTATCGTCTTTGTAACCTCGTTATTCTTGAGGTCAATCACAGATACATTCTCACTTCCGGAATTAACACAATAGGCCTTTCTATTCTTTGCATCAATGGCTATCTGAAACGGTTCTCTCTCAACCTTTATCCTTCCTGTCTCCGCATTCTTTTTAAGGTCAATTACCGACACAGTGTATTCCCTGTCTTCTGAGTTTGTGACATATGCAAGATTGGATTCAGGGTCAAGCGATATATGCATTGGCCCTGTGCCAACCTTAATATTATCAACTATAGAATTACTCTTAAGGTCAATAACCGAGATACTGCTGTCACCCCTGCCGGAGTTGACAACATATGCCTTTCTTGAAGCCGCATCAATGGTTATACCAGCAGGCCAGACACCGGTCCTTAATGTCATTACTACCTCTTTCCTTGCCATATCAATAATCGATATAGTGTTATTACCCGCATTTGTCACATAGATATTTTTAACAGCATAAGCATCACCATATAAAAATAATAACGCACATAAAAAGAACGACAGGATTAAGAAAATGTTTTTTGTTGCTCTCATTCGTCCCCCCATTTGTTTTTAATATTTTTGCTCAAGCTCCTTCATTATATCAACACCCGAGCTTGTGCCTATCCTTGTTGCCCCTGCATCAATAAATGAAAGCACATCCTTAAGCCTTCTTATCCCTCCTGATGCCTTTATCCCTATCCTCCCATTTGTAGCCTTTCTTATGAGCCTCACATCATCAACAGATGCCCCATGAGGTGCAAAGCCTGTTGATGTCTTGACAAACCGAGCACCCTCATCCATGGCTATAAGCGAGACCTTTATCTTTTCATCATCAGTAAGATAATAGGTTTCTAGTATTATCTTATGAGTCCTGTCAGGTGTAGATGTAATAAGGCTTGATATCTCATCTCTCAATGCATCCCACTTATTCGATTTTACCATACCTATATTTATCACGATGTCTAATTCATCCGCTCCCTCCGTTGAAGATTCTATAGCCTCATATACCTTAACCCTTGTAAGTGTCATGCCAAGAGGAAAACCTATTACAGTGGATATCCTGACATCAGAATTTGAGAGTTTCTCTCCTACAACCCTTAAGAAAGAGGGATGAACACATACTGAGAAGAAGCCATGTTCCTTTGCCTCTTCACACAATTTGATAATATCTGCCTCTTTTGCATCAGGCCTGAGAAGGGTATGATCTATCAATTTAGCAATATCAGCCTTATTCATCAATCATTTAATCCTTTTGAACCGATTTTGGAACTATATTCCTCAACCTTCTGTTGGTATGTCTTATGGAGTATCCTTGTAATCCTGCCAGGTTTTGTAGCAATCTTTATATCATTAACCTTTGTAACAGGCATCAGTTCCATGGTGGTGCTGGAGAGGAAGACCTCATCTGCGGTATATAAATCACCGGGTCTGAATCTTCCTTCATTTACCTCTATACCATTCTCTATGGCTATCTCAATTATCAACCTCCTTGTTATACCATCAAGGATTCCAACATCAACGGTGGGAGTACATAGAGTGCTATCCTTGACAAAGAAGATGTTACTTATTGTGCCCTCTGCAATATAACCCCTGTAATTAAGCATGATCGCCTCATATGCACCGCTTTTCTTTGCCTCAATCTTTGCAAGGATATTATTTAAGAAATTGAGGGACTTTATCCGTGGGTCAATGGCGTCTTTAAAGTTCCTCCTTGTTTTAACAATGGCCACCTTTACACCCCTCTGATAATTTACCATAGGGTGCCCCTTAAAGGGATAAGCAATTATCACAAATGTGGGTTCAAGGCATAATTCAGGGTCAAGCCCGATAGCACCCTTACCCCTTGATATACTTATCCTGACAACAGCATCACCGAGCCTGTTGGCCTTTATCGTCCTGTATATAGCTTCCTTAATCATTTCAGTGGTCATAGGTATCCTGAGGCTGATCATTGAGGCTGAACGTTGAAGCCTTTCTATATGTTCATCTATCATGTAGACAATTCCATTATATACACGGAGTGTCTCATAGATTCCGTCACCATATAGAAAACCATGGTCAAAGACAGAGACAGCAGCCTTTTTATCAGAAACAAGCCTGTTATTCAGGAAGACCATGCAGACAGTTTATCATGGCAGGAGTGTATTTTTCACCATTATTGACCTCTAAGCAGTGAATAACTACAATATCTTAGAGAGAGAAGAAGCGAGATTATATTATGTTAAAAAGGTCACTTGAGATAACCCTGCTGATAATAATAGATCTCGTAACGGTCTTTATATCCCTTGAGATATCGATATTTTTGAGAAAGAAGGTACTTCCATTTTTTCTTCGGTTTCCGGAGTTCCCTCCTATAGACTTTACATTCTTCTGGTGGATATTCCCTGTATGGCTTTTATTCTTTATCTATGAGGGACTTTATACAAAAAGGTTTTCATTCTGGGATGAGGTAAAGGCCATGTGGAAGGTTACCTTCTTCTCTACAGTTGCTGTCTTTAGTATCCTTTATCTGGGGAAGATGGGTGAAAGGGTCTCAAGGACTGTGTTGGTTCTAACCGGCATCATCTCCCTCCCCCTCTTGCCACTCATGAGGATAAATATAAAGAGATTGTTGATGAAGACAGGCTTTTTAAGAAGCAGGGTAATTATATTAGGGGCAGGAAAGACAGGAGAACTCGTAATCAACGCTATCAAAAAGGACTCAAACCTCGGTTTTGACGTCATAGGCTTTCTTGATGATGACCCTCAAAAGGTCGGTAAAGAGATCCATGGTGTAAAGGTGCACCATGGTGTGGAAAAGGCACACAGGTACATAAACAGGTGCAGGATACATGACATTGTAATAGCAATGCCTGGCCTTGAAAGGCAAAGACTCATCAAGATTATCAACAACCTTCAACATAAGGCGAGAAACATACTATTTATACCCGACCTCTTTGGGATAGCTATTCTTGGGACAGACCTCCAGCACTTCTTTCAGGAGCAGACAATAGGGCTTGAGATAAAAAACAATCTTGCAAGACCAATAAATATATTCATAAAAAGGATGTTTGACTTTACAGTCGGTCTTATACTGCTTGTTGTGTTCTTTATCCCTATTATAATAATCTCAATTCTTATACTGGCAAACTCAAAGGGTCCTGCAATATATTCTCAGGAGAGGATAGGCAAAGGTAACAGGCCCTTTAAATGCTACAAATTCAGAACCATGCATCATGATGCAGAAGAGAGGTTCAATGACATTATAAAAAGCAACCCACATACATTAGTCGAATGGGAGAACCATTATAAGCTCAAGGATGACCCAAGGGTTACAGGTATAGGAGCCTTCTTAAGAAAGACATCTCTTGATGAATTGCCACAGCTATTCAATGTCCTCAGGGGCGAGATGAGCCTTGTTGGGCCAAGGCCTGTGACCAGAAGGGAGATAGAAGAATATTATAAGGAGGATGCAAACCTCTGCTTCAGTGTACCGCCAGGTATTACAGGACTATGGCAGGTAAGTGGAAGGAGCAATACTACCTATGAACACAGAATTGCTCTTGATTCATGGTATGTAAGAAATTGGAATTTGTGGCTTGATATTGTTATCCTATTAAAGACCGTAAGGATAGTCATAAAAAAAGAGGGTGCATGGTAATAAAAGAGTCAGAAGTGGAAGAAAAGAAGCCACTCGTTTCAATAATCGTAAGGACAAAGGATAGGCCAAAACTCCTGAAAAATGCCCTCAAGAGCATAGCCAGTCAGACATACAGACCCATAGAGGTTGTCCTTGTGAATGACGGAGGCTGCGAGCTTGATATTGAAGAGATTAAGTCCATCCTCGGAGATGTCACACTGAACTACATAAGGCTTGAAAAAAACACAGGCCGTGCTCATGCAGGAAATGTGGGTATAGAGAATGCAAAAGGGGAGTATATCGGGTTTCTTGATGATGATGATGAGTTATATCCTGAGCATGTGGAAACCCATGTTTCTTTTCTGAACAAATCAGAGTATATGGTTGCCTACAGTACAGTTGAATTTGTCAAAAAGATTTTTGATGAAAATAATAACTGCTTGATAGACGTTGATAAAAACTTATTTTCTGAAAAGGACTACTCCTATGATGAGATATTAATTACAAACTATATACCTCTCATCTCACTACTTTTTAGATCTGCTCTAAAAAAAGAGATAATGTTTGATGAATCACTTGAAATTTTTGAGGATTGGGACATGCTTATAAGAGTTGGTAAAGAGAACAAATTTTATTTTATCAACAGAGTAACAGCTAAGTATAACCAGTGGAGTGATTCACAGATCGCTTTTGTAAGCCCTCCAGAATTCATTAAGCAGGCTGCTATAAAAATTTATACAAAGCACCGCGATAAATTTACGCCATCTTTAATATATAGACTCTGTATTGAGGAATGGGCAAATAGACCAGAGGTTAAGGAATTACAAGAGATAATGCATCAGAAAGATGAGGAAATTCAATTTCTTCAGATTCAACTTACTGAAAAAGAACAGATACTCCAGGCAATTTTAAGTAGCAGAGGATGGCAATTTCTCGAGAAGTACAGAAGGATGAAGAATAAAATAAAAATGCTATTTGCTTAATGACAGCCTCTCTTTAACTCTCCTGAGGACATTTCTAGATTTATAGAGAACGTGAAATACATAGTATAATCTGTGTGCAACAAAAGCAGTAACAATCTCAGGAATGGTTGGGTAACAGTTAAAATATCTACGTTTCAGAAAAGATGCCAATCTATGAAGCAAGGTAATAAGAAGGATATCCTTAAGAGTACATCTGTATAAGTCATGGTTTTTTTTAAAATAAAATTCCTTCTCTAAAAGTTTGGTTCCCATATTATGTCATATAGTCTTAATAAAAAGTTTATTCCAGGGATACGGGATGATTTTGCACTGCCATACGCCCAGTTTGAGGTTTTAATCATTTGGAAAAACTTATAAAGGTTTAAAAGTGACTTAAAACTTTTCAATCTATAATTGCTAAAATCCATAATATCCTCATAACCAAAATCTTCGGAATGTGCTAAATTTAAAAGATGATTTACCTCCTTTGTCTTTGGAAAGGCAATACAACGTTCAACAAGTGTTAACATAAAAGGTTTGATATCCTCAAATGTATAGCCCGTCAGATAAACTGCCCTTATAAATTCGCACGAGAAGTCAATAATCCCTTGCTGGAGCTTGACTATTTTTTCATTATGCAAAACTTCCACCATTCTGTCATGGGCTAAATCATTTTTAAAAACTGGCTCGACCATACCTGACTCGGGATACTCTCTATATCCTATTACAGTGGGATGAAGTGCTCTTGCCCCTTCTTCAAATATTTCTTCAAAACGACAAAAAATTCGTTCAGAAGGGTTCATATATCGCTCATTATAAAGAACGCCGATAATAGTGTGTTTATTTTTATTAAAATTATGCTTGATCCCATCTCTGAAACCTAAGTACAAACCATATATATGAGGAAAATCCTCCCTCTCTATAAAGGCATCTTGTATAAACTTTTGGATGGTAACATTCCAACCAATATCTACAAATGCCACCATTTCAGTGTTAAAGAAACCTTCTTGAGATAAGTACTTTTCAAGAAGTTTCTTATCTGATAATGCATATTTAATCACTATATCCTGGAACTTCTTATCCCCCAAAAAACGTACAAACTTTTCATCATACCAATTATATATTGGCTCTTTAATATTTCTAAAGCCATATTCCTCTGCTAAACTGATAAAATCTTCTACGGGTAAGCCAAAGGTGGTGAAAATAGAAAATAAACCTTGTTGTTTTGGATTATAAAGAGGGATTATAGCCTTTTTGTGTGTGAGTCCTTTATGAGCAGAAGCAAGGGCCGTCGACTTACGTGTAAGATATATATATTTAGTTTCAGGAATATCTCCTTTAAAAAACTGTGGCGCAAATATATTAAAAAGACGATGAAAAAGCGCTCCTTCTCTTGCTATGAAGTAGACTTTTTTGATTTTGTATTTTTTTATTAGTTCAATAACGCCGTATACAAATGTGGAATATACTGGCCCGAGAAATGAGAAACCGTATCTATAAAAGAAATCCTTTTCTTTCAGCGAAGGACGGACTAATTGCAGGAGATGTCTTCCTCTCCAGTAAGGATTGCCAGCTGCTAATTTATTGTAAGTCTTTAAAATATATTTTTTTCTTTGGTACTCGTTGTCTTTTAAATAGATGGTATTGATACCTAATCTTTTAGGTATCCTGTGGTCCGAAACTCTGTTATCCCCTATATGCAATATCTGTATTGGGAAAATTCTTTCCTTTAACAACACATGCTTAAAAAGATTTCCTGAATACTTACATATTGCTTGTTCAGAGGAGACATAGACTTCATCAAATAAATAGTCAATGGACTTTAATCTTAATATCTCTTGTATATACTCCTTATTAAGATACATATCAGATATTGCAATTATTTTTTTGCCTTTATTCTTTAAGGATTCTAATATATCTTTTATCCCGTCTTTAAGATATAAAACCTCGTTTTCAACCTTTATCTCTTGTCTGATAATTTCAGAAAAAAGCGTCTTATCATCCCTACCCAATATACTTTTTACCATTCCTTTAACAATGTCATTGTAACAGCATTCAAAGTCTTTGCCTTTTAATAGTGCCTCCTGCCTTAATCTTAACTCGATATCGTTTCTGAGACGTAATAAATCAAACATTGAAAAGTCAAGGTCATAATTATCCTTGAGAAAAACAGAGATATTACGTGCTACAATTTCCTTTACTTTATTAGGAGGATCTATATCTCTTTCGAATATTGTGTCAAAGATGTCAAAAGAGACCATATCAAAATTCTTATCAATGCTATTTAATACGGCTTTCAGTTCCTGTATATTATTCACGGAGAGTGTTATATGTTTATTATTTTTCTTTGAAGAAAAGAATAAACTTCTCAAACTGGATAGGGGATAGGTTAAAATCTTTCCAATTTTATAACTATAAGAATTCCTTATAAAGTAAAATCCGTTAAGGAGCCGTTTACTATATGCCGAGAGGTTTTGGATTTCACAGTCTTTGGTTTGTAGTTCATTTTCAAGTCGTAACACCTCATTCTTTATATTTAAGATTTTATTTTTTCTCTTGATGTTTAGTTCTTTTATCATATAGCGAGTAACCCTGTGTAAATGCTCTATAGCGATATGGAGTTCCTGTCCAAATATATCTTTTATGGCCATCTCTAAGAAGAGAAAGGTCTCGTGATTTGCTAATAAGGGATTTTCTAAAATTGTGTTTTTACCGTGAAGCCTGTAGAAAAGAAGTTTTCTGTCGGTCAAAAATCTGAAGCTATCTTGTCTGTGCTTAATAGCCCTGTAGGCAAAATCATAATCAACTATAAACCTGAATGGACGGAATGTCCCAATTTCCTTGATCAGGTCTGATCTGAAAAAGAAGTTAGAAGTGGTGATTGTATAGTTTCCTGCAAGTAAGGCGATAAGTGGAGACCCAGAGGTGCGATACCCTGACTTTAAATTTTCATACCATTTAATCCACCAGTGATTAGCGTCATTTATAACATTTCCATTTTTATCTATTAATTCTATATCTGTTATCAAAAAACTTAAATTATCCTTCTTAGTTTCATCAAGGAGCACATGAAGCCTGTCTCTGTGGTAGATATCATCGGAGTTTATTATTGAAATATATTCTCCTTTTGACAAACTAAGAGCCTTGTTAAGGGTATTAGAACAACCTCTGTTTTCTTGATAAAGATAGGTAATTCTTGGATCAGTATACTTTTTAATTACCTCCTCAGTTTTGTCTGTTGAACCATCATTTATGATTATAAATTCAAAATCTTTAAAGGTTTGAGATAAAATACTCTCAATAGCCTCGCTGATAAAGGCCTCATGATTATAAGCTGGCATTATTACAGTAATGATTGGGGTTTTCATGCTAAGATAAGTCGTGCATTTATTATACTATACTAACAGGTGATAATTAAAGTTTATGGAACAAACTGTTTCCTTTGTCATAACTAACTGGAATCATAAAAAACTACTTGTTGAGTGTGTTTCTTCGATAAACAGGACAATCCGGAATATCCCCCATGAGATTATCATTGTAGACAATGCATCAAGAGATGGAAGCGCAGAGTTTATTAAAAAATCTTTCCCGAACGTGACATGGCTTCAGAATAATACAAATCTTGGCTATGCTAAGGCTGTAAACCAGGGAATAAGACATTCGAATGGTGACTTACTATTTTTGCTTAATAACGATGTCAAGATATTAGATGAGGCCACTTTTGTACTTTCATCGTTCCTTACTAAGACTCCAGATGCAGGGGCTGTTGCACCTCTACTTTACTATCCTGACGGCAGGATACAGCCATCTTGCAGGAGATTTCCAACGCCTTCATCGCTCTTTTTAGAATATTTCGGGATTGATAGAATCGGCCCTTTCCATAGGTGGAAGCTAAAGGCAGAAGATCATCTCGATGTAGAGATCGTGCCACAACCCATGGCATCAGCCCTAATGATAAAGAGGGAGTGCTGGGATGCGGTTGGGTGGCTGGATGAAGGATTCCCGATATTCTTTAATGATGTGGATTGGTGCTATAGATTGTATAAGAATACAAATTATAAGATCTATCTCTGCCATGATGCAAAGGTGGTGCACCACGAAGGTGCTTCTGTAAATCTACTGGGTTATAGGAAAAGAATCGAGTTCTACAAGGGCCTTTTAAGGTTTTATCTGAAGCACTTTTTGGTCTCTAAATTTATATAATGACAAAATCTTTAAACATTTGTTATCATCATGTTGTCTTAATATAATAACGAGATATATAATTGGTTCACCGCGGCGAACAATAATGATTAAGCTAATGAAAAAGACATCTTTAATTCTCCTTACAAACTTACTTTTGATTCTTTGTTTAGTTTCCTCGCCTGTGTATTCTCAGGATAAGGAAAGAGGTATTCGACTGTATGAATGGAGTAAACAGCGTCTGGAGGAAAGAAAGAAGAAACAGGGGCAACAGGAGGAAGCAAAGGAAACTGTTGAAGAAAAAGAAACGGCTCCTGCTATACCTGCAGTGCCAGAGGCTATTCCTGACGAAAAAGTAGAAAAAGCACCCGCAGGCCCTCCCCCCTCTATTGGAGAGCCTCAGGCCGTAGAGGTCAAAGAGCCTGCTAAAAAGAGGAGGGTCCTTGTAGATGCAGGGGAAGACGTTAGCCTTTTCTTTGATGACGCAGATATATTTGAAGTTACTCATACAATCTTTGGTGAGATACTTAAAGTAAATTATCTGATAGACCCGA
>FWPU01007190.1_pt1 | contig 20859 bp, 22 predicted proteins | sample 2228361 | NCBI WGS metagenome assembly FWPU01 (sample SAMEA103939777, study PRJEB20133) | metagenome
GCTTGCGAGTGGCGCGCCGTCGCCCGCGTCGCCGCGGAGCTCGAGCCAGCCCGCGTCGCGCACCGCGGCGGCGAGGCGCGCCCGGCGGGCCGCGTCGTCGAGCCCGAGCACGTTCTGCGGCCCGAGCTCGCGGGCGAGCCGCCGGGCGGTGCGCCGGAGCTCGGCCTGTTCGGGCGTGTCGCGGACGTCCATCGCGAGAAGCAGACTCCTATCAGGTGAGAGTGAGCTTGCAAAGATCCGGGAACGCCCCTACCATCCGAACCGCAGCCCGACGAAGGTCACGATGCCGCGCGAGCACGGCTACCACTTCCTCACGGTGACCGACGTCATCGACGAGACCGCGGACGCCCGGTCCTTCGTGCTCGACGTCCCGCCCGCGCTCGCGACGCGGTTTGCCTACGTCGCGGGGCAGTTCTGCACCTTCCGCGCGACGATCGACGGCGAGGAGGTCGTGCGCTGCTACTCGATGTCGAGCTCGCCGGACGCGGGCGACCCCTTCACCGTCACGGTGAAGCGCGTGCCGGGCGGCCGCATGTCGAACTGGATGAACGACGCGCTCTCTCCCGGCGACACGATCGAGGTGACGCCGCCCGCCGGGCGCTTCGTGCTGCGTCCGGCCACGGCCCCGATCGTCGCGTTTGCCGGCGGCAGCGGGATCACGCCGATCCTCTCGATCGTCAAGACCGCGCTGCTCACCACCGCGCGCGACGTCGTGCTGGTGTACGCGAACCGCGACCGGCGGAGCGTCATCTTCGCGGGCGCGCTCGCGGACCTGGAGGCGCGCTCGGGCGGCCGCCTCGTCGTGCACCACCACCTCGACGCGGAGAGCGGCTTCCTCGACGCGCCGGCCTGCGCGGCGCTGGTCGGCGACCGCCCGCACGCCGACTTCTACGTCTGCGGGCCCGCGCCGTACATGGACGTCGTCACCGCCGGGCTCGGGCTGGGCGGGGTCGACCCCGCGCGGATCTTCGTCGAGCGCTTCGAGCTGCCCGCCGACGCGCCCGCGCCGCGCCCCGCGTCCGCGACCGAGTCGCTCGTCATCCGGCTCGACGGTCGCAAGCACACGCTCGCCTACGAGCCCGGCGACACGATCCTCGAGGCCGCCCGGCGCGCGGGCTTGAAGCCCCGCTTCTCGTGCCAGGCGGGGAGCTGCGCGACCTGCATGGCCTTCCTCGACGAGGGCGAGGTGACGATGCGCCGCAACGAGGCGCTCGACGAGGACGAGGTGGCAACCGGCTGGATCCTCACCTGCCAGGCCATCCCGCTCACCCGCACGGTGGTCGTCGACTACGATCGCTGAGCGGGCGCGCGCCCGCCGTCGCTCACAGCTCGGAGCGGAGCGAGGCGACGAGGTCCAGCGTCCGCCTGCGCGACGCGATCCGCGCCTCGCGGTCGGGGCCGAGGGGGAGCACGCGGATCGCGAGGTCGGTCACGCCGGCGTCGCGGAACGCGCGCAGCCGGCGGACGATGCTTTCCTCGTCGCCCGCCGCGAGGATGTCGCCGATGTCGTTCGCGTCGCCCTTGTCGAGGAGCCGCTGGTAGTTCGGGCAGAACTCCGCGTGCCCCAGCACGCGGTTCGCCCAGGCGCGCGCCTCGTCGACCTCGCTCCGGGCGCAGAGCGCGACCGGCACGCCCGCGACGATGCGCGGCGCGGGGCGCCCGGCGGCCGCCGCGGCGCGCGTGATGCGCGGCACCACGTGCTCCGCGACCGCGCGCTCGTCGGCGAGCCAGAGGATCGTTCCCGAGGCGTGCTCGCCGGCAATGCGCAGCATCACCGGGCCGAGCGCCGCGAGCAGCACCCGGGTGTCGGCCTGGTCGCTCACGTCCATCGGGCTGTGGACGCGGAACGCGTCGTTCTCGACGTCGACGTTGCCCGGGCCGCGCAGCGCCGCGTTCAGCACCTCGAGGTAGCTGCGCATGAGCGCGGCCGGCCGGTCGTAGGGCAGGCCGAGCATGCCGTCGATCACCCAGTGGTGCGAGGTGCCGAGGCCGAGCGTGAAGCGCCCGTTGCAGACGATCTGGTTCGACAGCACCTCCTGCGCGAGGGCGATCGGGTGGCGCGTCTGGATCGGCAGCACGGCCGTGCCGATCTCGATGCGCTCGGTCGCCTGCCCGGTGAGCGTGACCGCGGTGAGCGCGTCGAAGTCGCCGGGGATCTGCGGGATCCAGAGCGAGGCGAAGCCGTCGCGCTCGGCGGCCACGGCGTCGGCGATGAGCCGCGCCGCCTTCTCTCGGTACCGACCCTTCTCGGGGCCGATCATGAGGCCGATCCGCATCCTGCCCTCCCTTCGCGGCGCCGATCTCGAGCCGGACAGTAGCCGAGGAAGACAACGCTGGCAATCACATTCTCTGCCTGCAAGAATGCCATTTTGAGCCTCGTTCGAGCCGCGCCGCGGGTCGCGTGGTAGAGGGGCGGCGCGTCCTTTATTCGGTCATCCCATGGCGAGAGCAAGAACGAACGAGCCGAACGAGGAAGCAGGGTCGGGCTGGCGGCAGCGGGCGGTTGCGCGGAGCCTGCAGGCGGCGCGGACGCGCGCCGAGCAGCGGGTGCAGCGCATCCTCGACGCGGCGTTCTCCCTCATCGACGAGCGCGGCTCGAGCGACTTCACGATCCAGGAGGTCGTCGACCGCTCGAAGCAGTCGCTGCGCGGCTTCTACCAGTACTTCGACGGCAAGGACGAGCTGCTCTTCGCGCTGCTCGAGGAGACCGTCCGCGAGGCGCTCGGCGACCTCCGCGCCGCCATCGAGTCGGAGACCGATCCGCTCGAGCGCCTGCGCGCCTTCACGATCCGGCTGCACGAGTGGTGCGACCCGCTCGGGCCGCGGCGCAAGCGCGGCGCCCACAACCGCGTGCCGATCTCACGCTTCTCGCTGCAGCTCGCGCTCGACGACGCCGAGCGCGTCGCCGCGGCCATTGCGCCGGTCTCGAAGCTGCTGGTCGAGCTGATCGAGGCGGCGGCGAAGGCGGGCGCCGTCCGCGTCAAGGAGACGCGGCGCGCCGCGATGCTCATCGAGCAGATCGTCATGTACGGCTGGCTCATGAACAGCCTGGTGAAGGACCCGCGCGCGCGCATCTCGGCCGAGGACGCCTGGGAGTTCTGCCTGCACGGCCTCGGCGCCTGAGCGCGGCGCGGCGGCGCCGCGCGAGCGGCATCAGAGGCGGACGAGCCCGCGCGGCAAGGGCAGGGGAAGCTCGTCGTACGTCACGATTCCCGGCGGCGCCGCGACCACGAGCGGGATCGCGTTGACCGCCGGCATGGCGGTCATGATGTGGCCGAGCACCATAAAGTCCTTCATGTCGCGGGCCTCGAAGTCGGGCGGCGGGAGGAACTGCAGCCGCGCCAGCACCGTCGGGCGTCCCTGCACCTCGATCACGTGCCCGTCCTCGATCGGCCAGTCGGGCTCGAGCCCGAAGCCCTTCTTCCAGCGAACGTTGATCTCGACGATCGTGCGCTCGCCGACCCGGCCCTGCCAGCTCGCGGCGAGGCCCGCGACGCAGCCCGCGGGGATCGTCCACGAGCCGAGGTCGATGTCGGTCGTCGCCTTCGCGTACTCCGCCTGGCAGACGATCCGGTCGAGCTCGACGCCGAGCGCGTCGGCGACCATCGCCACCGCCTCGCCGAAGACCGCGGTGCCCTCGGCGGTCATCGCCTGCAGGTTCGGGTCGTCGATCGGCCGGCCGAAGCCCGCGGGCTTCTCGGTCTCGGGCGAGTCGTAGGCCGCGGTGTGCGCCGCCTCGCTGATGGTCACCTTGTCGATCCGGTCGGAGATGCCGGCGAGCACGATGCCGAGCAGCTCGACCCACCCCGGGCTGATCCCCGTGCCGAGGAGCGACGCGCCGCCGCGCCGACACGCCTCGACGAGGCGCTCGCGGTCCGCGCCGAGCCGGCGGCCGTTGATGAACGCGGCGGTGGTCACGACGTTCACGCCCGCTTCGAGGATCCGCACGAGCTCGTCGGTCGACGGCCACATCGGGTTGTAGACGACGCAGTCGGGGCGCAGCGCGAGGAGCGCGCCGACGTCGTCGGTCGCGGTCACGCCGAGCGGCTCGATCCCGCAGAGCAGGCCGACGTCGCGTCCCACCTTGTCGCGCGACCAGGCGTAGCAGCCGACCAGCTCGAGGCCGGGGTTGCGCGCGATCGCGATCGCCGACTGCTTGCCGACGTTGCCCGTCGTCCACTGCACGACTCGAAGCGCCATCGGGACCTCCTTCGTCCTCCGCTCAGCGGGAGGGAAAGAATCTGGTTGCGTGCGCGAGGAGCTGGGCGCGGAGCGTCGCGTCGTCGAGGTCGACGACCAGCGGATGGATGACGGCCCCCGCGATCGCTGACGCGAGCATCGCCGCCTGCACCCGCGCCGCGCGACTCGGCCGGCCGCCCATCAGCACCCGGTTCACGCGCTCCATCACGCGCCGGAACGGCTCGTGCTCCTCGAGGAAGCGGAGCATGATCGGGTCGCGCTGCAGGACGCCGGCGACGCGCCGGCGCTCGACGGCGAGGTCGATGAGCCCGGCGATCAACCGCTTGCGCGCCCGGGCCCGGGACCGCTCGGCCTCCGCGGCGGTCACGGCCGCCTCGAGCCGCGTCAGGATCACCGTCGCGACCGCGAGGACGATCTCCTCCTTGGTCTTGTAGTGGTGGTAGACCGCGGCCTTGGTCACGCCGATCGCGTCGGCGATCATCTGGAGCGACGTCCCGCCGACGCCGTGCTCGGCGAACAGCGCCAGCGCGGCCTCGATCACCGCGGCCCGGGCGGCGGTGGGCGAGGGGGCCTCGAGCAGGCTCGTGGTCGCGGCGGAAGGCATGGGGCTTCTAGACTAGCCGATCGGCTTGTTCGCAACTAGCCGATCGGCTAGGTTCGGCGCAGACGCGGACCTGCGCGCCAATTTGGCGCCAACCGAGGGAGGACACCCATGGCCGAGCGACCGAGCGGCGATCTCGATCCGTTCCTGGCGATCCGCAAGCCGGGGGCGCACCTCGAGAAGGACACCGTTCCCGACGACCTCGTCCTCCAGCTCCGCGTCGACCTCACGAGCTACGCGAAGTTCCCGCGCGTCGACGACGGGGTCACCTACCGCAAGACGAATCTCGACATCCGCCACCAGGTCGACCGGGATTCCGGCGCCGAGCTGCCGGACTACTCGGGTCCGTACCGCGCCGACCTTCGCTTCACCGACTTCTCGAGGGAGGCGCTCGCCAGGCGCTTCCTCCCGTGGAGCGAGGCGTACCTCCAGCTCTGCGTCGACGGCTGGGCGCGCGAGGTCGCGCGCCGCTACGGTGCTGCGACCATGGCCGACATCGAGTGGGCCGCGTGGACCGGTCAGGTGGTGCCCGAGATCGAGCGGATGCGACGCGAGTTTCTGCCGCCGGGCAAGGTCTACGAGGATCCGAACCGGAGCGTCCCGGAGGAGCTGCGCCCGACGACCCGGGTCCGCTACACCGGGCTCTTCACGCCGGACGCGAGCACGGAGCAGCTCACCAAGCCGGAGCTCGTCCGCTGGCTGCTCGGCAGCCACGAGTACCTGCTCCAGTGCATCGAGGCCTGGGCGACGCAGATCACGCTCCGCTACGGGCTCGACGTGATGTTCGACATCCAGTGGACGCTGTGGGGCGACTCGGTCCTGCCGGGCGTCAAGAAGCTCAAGGAGGAGTACCTCGGGATCCGCGGCTCGACCGTCGCCGACTGGATGAAAGACCTCCAGGTCGACGCGACCGCCATGCCGGGCAAGGCCTTCGACGTGAGCTTCGAGATGCCCGAGCCCGACGTCGGCATCATGACGTTCAACCGCTGCGTCGCGGTCGACCAGTGGGAGGCGCTCGGCCGGCCGGACATCCTCGAGAAGAACTGTCACTCGACCTGCCCGAAGTCGATGATCGTCACGACCAAGCTCTACAACCCGAACATGAAGGTCGAGATCCTCGCGATCCCGCCGCGCAAGGACCCGGGCGACGTGTGCTGCAGGTGGCGCTTCAGCATGCGCACCCCGGACGACCCGGAGTACGTGCACGAGGCGACGCCGTCGCCGGGCGCGAAGAAGGGCGGCTGACCCGGCGGGCACGGCCGACGGTCGGGACGCGGCGACGCGCGGACACGGACACGGGCGCAGGCCGCCGGGCCGGCCGCGCCCTAGCTCTCCTCCTTCGCCTCCGCGAGCGGGTCGTGCTGCCGCCCGGAGTCGACGCCGCCGTGCTTGCGCAGGAAGGTCGTCGAGCGGCGGCGGATGCGCCAGCCGTCCGGCGTGCGCACGTACTCGTCGGTGTACCAGGCGAGCCGCATCGCGTGCGTCTTCTGGTCGATGAAGACGAAGTGCTGGACTCCGGTGGCGCGGTCGGGGCCGTCGAACTCGACCACCGGCATGTTGCCGATGAACTGCCCGCGCGGTGCCGCCGCGAGCAGCGCAGGCATGCGGTCGATCGTGTACGCCGTGCCGAACGCGCTGTACTGGACGTCCGGGGTGAAGACCTCGAGCCACTTGTCCACCACGAACTGGCTCGCGTACGCGAGGTACCGCGAGCAGAGCTGGTGGATCTCGACCAGGTCGGCGATACGCTGCGCGTCGTAGTTCATGGGAAGGGCTCCAGCTTGAGCTCGAAGGACGCCGTGCCGGTGTCCGGGATGCGGGGCTGCCGCCAGATCTCGACGGGGAACGAGATCAGGATGAGCGAGTACAGAAGCTTGAGCAGCCGCAGCGCGTCGTCGGGGAGGGCGTCGAGCGGGAACTGCTCGAGGTACTGAATCGCCTCCTCGGCGCGCGGCATGATCGCGTCGTAGAACTTCTGGATCTCGTCCATCGTGCTCGAGAGCCGCTTCGCGTAGCGCTCGGGCTCGCTGTCCAGGCACCAGTCCGCGACGAACGGCTCGAGATCGGAGAACTGTGGGGGAAGCAGACGGTCGGCCATCGTCATCCCTCCGCGCGCTCGCGCTGGTACGCCTCGACCCACTCGTGAACCACCTTGTTCAGGTGGCGGCACATGAACTCCTGGTCGCCGAGCGGGTAGGTCAGGGTGGCACGCGACTCGAGGCCCATCTGCGTCGCCTCGAGCGTCCCGCAGTCCTCGAGGGCGTACTCCTTGATGGTCGCGATGCCGAGCTGCTGCGCGAGGCGCTCGCGGACGTTGCGCGGCGGGCAGAAGTACGCGTTCGCCTCGAAGATGAGCCGGTTGTAGGCGACGGGCCAGTAGTGGTACGTCAAGTACCAGCCGGTTTCCCAGAACACGATCGCGAAGTTCGGGAAGATCTGGAAGGAGTCAAGGCCCCAGTTCTTCTTCTTCCCCGGGTTGAGCCCCGGCGGCAGCGTGTCGGTCACGATCTCCGACGGGTCCCACGGGCCGAACAGGCCGCTGCGCATCACGCGCTCGATCGGGTTGTAGAACTCCGGCACGAGCTTGCCGCCCGCGCCCCCGCTGGTCGAGCCGACGCGATGCGGTCCGTCGGCCTGGAAGTGGCTCGTGTAGAAGCCCTTCTCCCGGTAGTCGGCCTGGCGCATGACCGGATTCTGGTTCCCGTGCAGGATCGGCGGGTGGTAGAACTCCTGGAACGCGTCGAGAAAAACTTTCCAGTTACAGCGGATGTCGCCGCGGTAGTAGTAGCGCTGGGTGAGCTTCTCGAAGGGGTACTGGATCGCGGTGATCATCGGGCCGAGGAACTCGGTGAGCGTCTGCTTCGGCTCGTTGGCGAGGTTCACGAAGATGAAGCCCTGCCAGACGTCGCAGTGCACCGGCACGAGGCCGAACTGCTCCTTGTCGATGTTGAAGAACTCGCCCTCCTGAAGGATCCACGACAGGCGGCCGTCGAGCTCGTACCGCCAGCCGTGGTACTTGCAGGCGAACTGCCGGCACGTGCCGCTGACCTCCTCGGCCGGGTGGTCGCTCCACACGAGCTTGTTGCCCCGGTGGCGGCAGACGTTGTGGAAGGCGCGGATCTTGTCGTCCATGCCGCGCACGATGATCAGCGAGGTCTTCGCGACCGCGAGCTCCTTGGTGAAGTAGCTCCCCTTGCGCCGGAGCTGCTCGACGCGCCCGACGCTCAGCCATGCCCGCTTGAAGATCGCTTCGCGCTCGAGCTCGAAGAACTCGGGCGAGATGCAGCTCTCGTACGAGACGGGCTCGGTGCCGAGCTGGTGGTGCTCGCTCCAGCTTCCCTCGGGCGGCTTCGGATACTGCTTCGCGGCCGGCCGCGGAACCTTCAACGCCTGTGTCATGCGCCTCGTTCCTCCGTGTGTCTCAGAGCACCATGCCGCCGTTCACGCCGATCACCTGCCCGGTGACGAAGCCCGCCTCCTCCGAGCAGAGGAAGACGCACGCCGCCGCGACGTCGTCCGGGGTTCCGGTACGGCCGACGGGGATCACCCGGGACGCGAGCTTGTCGAGGTTCGCGACGTCGCCGCGGGCCTCCGCCCGGCGCAGCATCGGCGTGTCGACCATGCCCGGCGGGATGGTATTGACGGTGATGCCGTACGGAGCCAGCTCGAGCGCGAGGGCCTTGGTGAGGCCGATCACGCCCGCCTTCGCCGCGACGTAGTGCGCCATGCGCGCGGCTCCCGACTGCGCGCTCGACGACGAGATCGTGACCATCCGACCCCAGCGGGCCTCGATCATGTCGGGCGCCGCCGCCTGCAGGCAGTGGAAGGTGCCGGTCAGGTTGACGGCGAGCACGCGCTCCCAGCTCGCGGAGCCGATCTCGGTGAAGGGCTCGAAGGCGTCGAGCCCGGCGCACGCCACGGCGATCGCGATGGGGCCGAGCTCGCTGCGCACGCGGCCGAGGGCCTCGTCGAGCGCCGCGCGGTCGGTGACGTCGACCTGCGCGGCGGTCACGCGCGCGCCGCTCGCGCGCAGCTCGCCCGCGACCCTCGTGACGCCCTCGCCGTCGAGGTCGAGCAGTGCGACGCGGTCGCCACGGGCCGCGAGCCGCCGGGCGATCGAGAGCCCCATTCCCGACGCCGCTCCCGTGACCACGGCGACTCGACCGGTCGTAACCATCGTCCCGCGTGCCCTCCGATGCTCGGCAATCATGGACGAACGCAGGGTGCTTTGCAACAATCTTCTCTGCTATTGAGAATCACGTTTCCGGCACGGGCCAGCGGCGTGCCGGCATGGAGGGACGGTCAGTGGCTCGCTTCCCGAAGCCCGCGGAAGGGACGTGGACCCAGCACTACCCGGAGCTCGGCACCGGCCCCGTCTCGTTCGAGGACTCGATCTCGCCCACGTTCCACGAGCTCGAGCGCGAGGCGATCTTCAAGCGCGCCTGGCTGTACGTCGGACGGGTGGAGGAGGTGCCGCGCAACGGCAGCTACTTCACCCGCGAGCTGCCCGGGCTTCGGACCTCGGTCATCGTGGCGCGCGGCATGGACGGCCGGATCCGGGCGTTCCACAACGTGTGCCGGCACCGGGGCAACAGACTCGTGTGGGAGGGGACGCCCCGCGACGAGACCTGCGGCAACGCCCGGCAGCTCGTCTGCAAGTACCACGGCTGGCGGTACGGCCTCGACGGCGCGTGCGTCTACGTCCACCAGGAGCGCGAATTCTTCGCTCTGCGAAAGGACGAGCTCGGCCTCGCCCCGGTGCACTGCGACACCTGGGCCGGGTTCCTCTTCGTCAACCTGGATCGCGAGCCCCGCCAGACGCTGCGCGACTACCTGGGGACGATGGTCGGCGCGCTCGAGGGCTACCCCTTTCAGCGGATGACCGAGCGCTACTCGTTCCGCGCCGAGAACCGCAGCAACTGGAAGGTGTTCAGCGACGCGTTCCAGGAGTACTACCACGTGCCGCCGCTGCACACGCACCAGCTCGGTCCGACGCCCGAGGCGCAGAACCCGCAGTACGAGTTCGAGGCCGCGTACTACCGGCTCGACGGGCCGCACCGCATGGTGAGCACGAGCGGCACCCACAAGCACACCTGGCCGGCGAAGCACCTCTATCCCGCCGAGGTGCTGACCCGCAGCGGAACCACCGGGCCGTGGGACGCGCCCGACCTCGGCGGCCCGCTCCCCGGCGTCAACCCGTCGGGCGTCAAGCGCTGGGGCATCGACAACTTCCAGGTGTTCCCGAACCTCGAGATCCTGATCTACGAGCGCGGCTGGTACGTCACCTACCGCTACTGGCCGACCGCGCACGACGCGCACGTGTTCGAGGCGGACCTGTACTTCGTGCCGGCGAGAAGCGCGCGCGAGCGTCTCGCGCACGAGTACGCCGCGCTCACCTTCAAGGAGTACGCGCTGCAGGACGCCGGCACGCTCGACGGCACCCAGATGGGTCTCGAGCAGCGGGCGTTCCGCGAGTTCCCGCTGTGCGACCAGGAGATTCTCGTGCGCCACTTCCACAAGACGGTCCGCGACTGGGTCGACGCCTACGTGCGCGAGCGGGCCGAGGAGCAGAGGTGATGGAGGCGCCGAGCAAGCCGCTGCTTCCGGCGGAGTTCGCGGATCTCGAGCCGTACGCCGCGACGTGGTGCCTGCCGACCGAGCCCGAGCGCTGGGCGCAGCGCCTACGAAGCTCGATGGCGGAGCTGCAGGCGTTCTACGACGCCTTCTTTCCCCGTGCCGAGGAGGCGATCGCCTACTGCGACCGCTTCCCGCTGGACGAGATGCCCGCGGACGCCGAGCGGCTGCTGCAGCTCCTCCACTCGCTGCTTATGGTGTCGTACGCCGTGGAGGTCTGGAAGCAGCCCGAGGTGATCAACGCCGGCTCGGCGCGGATCGACCGCATCCGCGAGCCGCGCCCGTAGCGAGGAGGACCGCCCGTGCCACGTCTGACCAAATTCGAGGAGTACCGCGACCGCTACCCGGACTTTGCGCTCGAGAAGACCGACGACGGCATCCTGCTCATCCGGATGCACCGCGACGGCGGCCCCGCCGTCTGGGACGAGCGCACGCATCACGACATCGCCAACCTGTTCAACGACGTCGCCGGCGATCGTGACGTGCTCGTGGTGATCTACACGGGGACCGGCGACAGCTTCAACGCGAACTGGGGCAGGGAGCACGAGCGGGCCTCGTTCAGGGCGCCGGCCGAGTGGGCGGAGGAGATGGGCTGGTACGGCAGGCTCCGGCACATCAACATGCTCGAGATCGACGCGATCATGATCGCGGCGGTGAACGGTCCCTCCAACATCCACTCCGAGCTGCCGCTGATGTGCGACATCGTCCTCGCCTCGGAGGACGCGTACTTCCAGGACATGGCGCACTTCCCGCGCAACCTCTCCCCAGGCGACGGCATCCAGAACATCTGGCCGCTCGTCCTGGGCCGCAACCGTTACCGCTACGCGCAGCTCATGGGCCAGAAGATCACGGCGCAGATGGCGTACGAGTGGGGCGCGGTGAATGAGGTGCTGCCGAAGGAGAGGCTGATGGACCGCGCCTGGGAGATCGCCCGCTACCTGCTTCGGTTCTCGCCGATCGTCCTGCGGCACACGCGGCGGACCTTCGTCCAGGAGTTCAAGCGCGCCGCGGTCAACGACCTGGGCTACGGGCAGACCATGGAGCTCCTGGGGATGACCCAGTTCACCCCGTTTGGCGGCGGCATGCGGCCGCTCGACCGCGCGTGGAACGACCCGGAGCTGTGGAAGAAGCGCTGACGCGAAGCGCGCTCAGGCGCGGACCGTGCGCTCCGTGAGCGGTGCGGTCTCGTACGCCTCCTCGTCGAGGGTCGCGAGCGCCTGCTCCATCGCGGTCATGGAATGCGGCCACTGCGTCACGATGCGCCCGCTCGGGGCGCGGTAGTAGCCCGTGCAGCTTGCCTGCCACGGCTCGATGGCCGCGATCTCGCGCTGCAGCGTGTCGTTCCAGGCGGCCATTGCCGCCGGCTTGACGTCGATCCAGGCGAGGCGCTCGCGCGCGATGCGCTCGATCTGCCGCAGCACGTGGTCCGCCTGGTACTCGATCATCGTGATGATCGAGTCGGAGTTGGTGTTCGGGCCGTAGAGCATGAACAGGTTCGGGAAGCCCGACGTCGTCACGCCCTTGTAGGCCTGGGCGCCGCCCCTCCAGGCCTCGGCGATCGAGATCCCGCCGCGCCCCCGGACGTCGATCGCCGAGAGGAACTTGGTCGTCGCGAAGCCGGTCGCGAAGATCAGCGTGTCGAGCCGGCGCTCGCGCCCGTCGCGGGTCACGACCCCGCGTGGGGTGATCCGCTCGATCGGGTCGGTGACCAGCTCGAGGTTCGGCCGGTTGAAGGCGGGGTAGTAGTCGTTGGAGAGGAGAGGGCGCTTGCAGCCCCACGGATGGTCGGGCACCAGCCGCGCGCGCAGCACGGGGTCGCGGATGACCGCCATGCTCTGGTGGCAGGCGGCCTCCATCTCCGCGCGCAGGCTCGCGAAGACGCTCGGGCCGGAGAACGTGTCGAAGATCTTCTTCCGGACGGCCGCGACGAGCGCGGGGTCGCGGCGGAAGCGCTCGATCTGCTCCTCGGTGAACGGCTCGTCCTGCTTCGGGATCACCCAGTTGGCGGTGCGCTGGAACAGGTAGACCCGCCCCGCTTGCTTGACGATCTCCGGCACGAGCTGGATCGCGCTCGCTGCGCTGCCGATGACGCCGACGGCCTTGCGGGTGAGATCGTGCTCCGGCCGCCAGCGCGCGGAGTGGAAGGCCGTGCCGGCGAAGGAGTCGCGGCCCGGGATGTCGGGCAGGATGATCTCGTTGAACATGCCGACCGCGCTCACCACGACCTCGGCTTCGACCGTGCGGCCCGAGGCGAGCGCGAGCGTCCAGCGCGCGGCCGCGTCGTCCCAGCGCGCTTGCCGCACCGCATCGCCGAAGCGGCAGTGTGGCAGGAGGCCGTACTTCGCGGCGCAGTGCTCGAGGTAGGCGAGGATCTCGGGCTGCGAGCCGTAGGGACGCGACCAGTCCGGCTTGAGCTCGAAGGAGAACGAGTAGAGCTGCGACGGGATGTCGCAGGAGCAGCCCGGGTAGCGGTTGTGATACCAGGTGCCGCCGACGCCGCCCGCCTTCTCGAGGATCTCGAAGCGCTCGAAGCCCGCGCCCTTCAGGCGGATGCCCATGCACAGCCCGCCCGGACCGGCTCCGATGATCGCGACGCGCAGGGCGCGGCCGTTCGTGTCGTTCCCTCGGTTCACCGGTGTCCTTCCTTCGCGTCCCGCGCGGCGGGGCGACTGTGAACCATCCCGCGCCCGCGGGCAATAGCCCCTTGACCTCGCGTTCTATCTGGTGGCAAACGTGCTTCTCGGCTCCGGGAATTCTTCTTCTCGGTACGACCGCCCGCGGCGGCGAAGGAGGCGTCGAGATGAACGGACCCACCCGAATCGTCGGTGTGCTGGCCCTCCTGGGGCTCGTCACCCTGGCGAGCGCTCACTCCGTCGCCGCCGAGGAGGGCACCTGGCTCGACGCAAGCACGACGGACGAGGCGCGCGACCTCCTGCCGAGCGAGTTCCTCGGCCGCTACAAGCGCGGCGAGTGGAAGCACCGGATGGTCACGCCCCGCCCCGGCGTGAAGCTGGTCGACCCCGAGTGGGTCGCCGCGAGCAAGGAGAACGAGGGCAAGTACGTGCTCGACGAAAACGGCTCGATTCGCCTGAAGGAGACCGGCGAGGAGCCCAAGTCGATCTACGGTGCGCCGTTTCCGACGATCGATCCGAAGGACCCCCAGGCGGCGACCAAGCTCGTCTGGAACTACTTCTACAACTACTGGGCGATCGGCGATAACCGAACGAAGGTCTCCCTCACCTGGGTGTCGCACAACGGCGACGAGCGCGAGGCGATCAACACCGTCTACCAGAGGTTCTGGGACAGCCAGAAGCCGCACCGCATTCCGGCCGAGAACCCGATCAACCTCGTCTACCAGCAGTTCGTCACCACGGACGCGCCGGCCGACCTCCAGGGCATCAACACGCTCAACTGGCGCTACCGCGACATGCGGCGCGACTCGACGTGGTCTTACGTGCCCGCGCTCCGCCGGGTGCGCCAGGTGACGCCGAGCAACCGGGCCGACGGCTTCCTCGGCAGCGACATGTCGCAGGACGACGGCGGCTACTTCGACGCCAAGCCCGAGGACTTCACCTGGAAGCTGGTCGGCGAGGGCGAGCAGCTCTTCCTCTTCGACGCCGCCGCGGTGCTCGACGACGCCGAGGACATCCGTCCCCTGCCCGGCGGAGGCTGGCGGATCACGTACGCCCCGGACCCCCGCTTCAACTTCCAGAAGCCCGGCTTCGACCCCGCAAAGGAGCTCGCCTGGGCACCGGTGAACGAGCGGTCGGTGCTGGTCAAGCGCCCCGTGTGGATCATCGAGGGCACGCCCAAGGACCGTTACTACCTCTACGGCAAGATCGTCCTGCGCCTCGACAAGGAGGACTTCACCGGCTTCGGCTCCTACACGTCGAAGTACGACTGGCAAGGCAACCTGGTGAATTCTTATCTGTCCGGCGGCCGCGGCGTCTGGCACAAGAAGGGCGACGACTTCCGCAGCTACTCGGCGCAGCAGTTCACCATGGCGCAGAACTGGAAGCTCGACCGCGCCACCGTCAGCAACCCGCAGGAGACGGATACGCTGATCACGTTTCCGGATCGGCAGTTCGAGCTCGATGTGATCGCGCGGGGGAAATAACGCGCTGAGGGAGCCGGTCCGGCAGGTTGATCGGTCCGCTGCTAGAGAGTGTCCGGCGGCTCCTCCAGCCCCGCGGGCACGACCTCGCCTGCCCGCTCCTGCGAGAAGCCTTGCTCGTCGACCTCGAAGAGCTCGGCGCTAGGAGCCGGCATCGGTTGTGCCTTTAGGGGCGCGCCCTCCACGCGGATCCGCGCAGCGGCGGCCGTCAACCCTTCACGAGCCAGAGCGCCCAACGCCCTTCATCCCACCGAACGGCTCGGGCTTCTTCATCGGGTGCAAGCGATAGTCCGGCAGCCTGCGATGGAACACGTGCAGCCCGATCCGCAGCTCGCGCGGCGCGAGGTGAATGCCGAGGCACCGGTGCGGCCCCAGCCCGAACCCCAGGTGGCGGTTCGGCGTGCGATCGAACCGCAGCTCGTGCGGGCACGGGAACTGCGCAGGGTCGCGGTTCGCCGCCGGGCTGGGGCAGCCGACGATGTCGTTCTCGCCGATCCGTTCGCCGCCGAGCTCGAGGGTGCGGGTGGCGCGGCGGGGCATGGTGACGATCGCGTGGTAGCGCACGAGCTCCTCGACGGCGTTCGCCACCCGCGCGGGGTCCTCCATCAGGGCCACGAACTGACGACGCGAGGCGGGATCCTCGGCGAAGCCCTTCACCACCAGCCCGAGCACGGAGGCCACGGTATCGAGGCCGGCCATGAAGAGCAGGAAGAGCGTGTCCTCCAGCTCCTCCTGCGTGAGCGGCCGCTCTCCCTCGTAGCGGCTCGCGATGAGCTTGGTGATCAGATCGTCGGTGGGATTGCGGCGGCGCTCCTCGATGAGCTGCGTCAAGCAGGCGTAGATCTCGAGTCCCACCGTGGCGCGGATCCGGAACGAATCCTCCATCGAGAGGCGCTGGTCCTCCGCGATCGCGATGCCGAGCTGGCAGCCCTTTTCGAGCGCCAGCGCCCGGCCGCGCGGGTGCCCGTCCGTCGCGTGCATGAGGACGTTCTTCCAGTCCATGATCCGCGGGTGGTCCTCGAGCGGAAAGCCGATCAGCTCGCAGAAGATCACGGTCGGGAAGGGGTCGGCGAAGCCGGCCACGAAATCGAACTCGTCGTCCGCGAGCATCTTCTCGACCAGCTCGGCGGCGTACTGCTCGAGGTGCGGCTCGAACGCGGCCATCCGCTCCGCCGTGAGCTCGGGGTTCAGGATGCGGCGGTAGGCGGTGTGCTCCGGCGGGTCGATCGCCTGGAGGATCCACGGGCGCACCGGGTAGAGGCCGACCTGGCTCGAGAAGTCCTCGGGCCGTCGCAGGACGTCGGCGATGTCGTCGTAGCGCGTGAGGATCCAGGCGTTGGCGTCCGTCTGGGCCATCGGCGGCCGGCGCGTGCGTGCCACGGGGAGCTCGCTCCGAAGCAGGTCCCAGATCTCGAACTCGCGCTCGAGGAAGTCGGCGGAGGTCAGATCCAGGGCCGTGGCCTCGGCGATGGCGCGGCTGCGTGCGCTTTCCGGCATCGTGCACCTCGTTGGTCGAGCTTGCGCGGTTTTTGGCACAGGCACGGTATGAGAGTCACGACCGGCGCAAGGGAGGATCGCCATGCTCGCGCCCGCGTTCGGTATTTTCGATTGCGACAATCACTACTACGAGCCGCGCGACGCCTTCCAGTACGTGCCGGAGTCGTTCGCCGATCGCGCGGTCAAGGTGGTGACCGCGAACGGCAAGGACAGATCCTCGTCGCGGGTAAGAAGCACCACTTCACGCCGCCCACCTTCGATCTGCTGCCGCCCCCCGGTCGCCTGAAGGACATGCTGAAGGCGCACGGGGAGGGCACGTCCGCCTCGTTCCTCGAGCCGATGCGCGCGGCGTATCAGCAGCGCGACGCTTGGCTCGCCGTGATGGACCAGCAGGGAGTCGAATCGATCCTGCTGTTCCCGACCTTCGGCGTCACGAGCACGCGCTGCGGCACGACGCCGAGGCGACCTTCGCCGCGCTCACGGCCTTCAACCGCTGGCTCGAAGAGGAATGGGGCTTCGGCGCGGACGGCCGCATCTTCGGCGTCCCGCTCCTGTCGCTCGTCGACGTCGAGCTCGCGGTGGTGGAGCTCGAGCGCCTGCTCGCGCGCGGCGCTCGCATGGTCCACCTGAGCGTCGGCCCGGTGAACGGGCGCAGCCCGGGCGACCCGTGCTTCGATCCGGTCTGGGCGAGGCTCGCCGAGGCGCGCGTTCCGGTCGCGTTCCCCGCCTCCGAGTCGGGCTACAACGAGCTCGTCTCGACGCAGTGGGGTCACCTCCCGCGGCCGCGATCGCATCACCAGAGCGCCTGGCAGTACGCGTTCGGCTTCATCGAGGCGCCGCTCATGCACACCCTGGGCGCGCTCGTCTTCGACAACCTCTTCGGTCGCTTCCCCGATCTGCGGGTGGCGACCATGGAGTGCGACGGCTCCTGGGTGCCCTATCTGCTGGCGCGCCTCGACAAGGCGCAGCGGAGCTGCACGATGCACGCGCCGTGGATCGGCGGGCGCCCGAAGGACCGCGCAAGCGACGTCTTCAAGTCGCACGTCTGGGTGAACCCGTACCCGGAGGAGGACCACGCGGTCCTCCTCGAGTGGCTCGGTCCGGAGCGCTTGATCTTCGGCTCGGACTGGCCGCGCCCGGAGGGGATCCCGGAGCCGCGCGCCTACCCGGAGTACCTTCCCGCGGGCACGCCCGACGGCGCGATCCGCCGCATGATGCGCGACAACGCCCGCGAGCTGCTGGGGGCTCGAGTGATGGACCGGCTGAACCACGTCAAAATCGTGACACCCGAGCCCGAGGCCGTGGACCGCTTGCTGCGCGAGGTGCTCGAGGTGCCCGAGGGCTGGGAGCTCGAGGGCGCGAAGCCGGCCCCGGACTATCCGCCTCTCCCGGCCGAGCCGGTCACCTGGGCCTCGATCCTCGAGCGCCGCGGCGACGACGGCAGCGGCGGCTTCATCACCGGCTCCACCGAGAGCCGCCAGCTCCAGATCCTCCGCGGGCCGACGCCCCGCATCTGGAGCGTGGCGATCGGCACCCGGCACCTGGAGCGCGCGCACCAGCGCTGCCGCGAGCGCGGCATTCCGTGCTCGGACGTCGAGCTCGTGCCGTGGGGCGAAAAGGAGGACGTCAGCGCGTTCTTCGCCGAGGTCGGCGGGATCGTGTTCGAGGTGATGCGAGTCGAGCCGAGGCAGCCGAAGCCCTGACCGACGCCGGAAGGTCGTCAAGCACAATCCGTGCGAGCGACGCCGCCGGGGGCCCCCTCACCCCCCGCGCAGCGACTCCGGCAGATACTTCATCAAGCTCGCGATCAACTCCTCGTACGTCACCGGCAACTCCCCGAGCGGAGCGGTCGGGATCACCGTCATCAGCTCGTACTGATGCGTGAATGGCATCGTCACCGCATTCGCCACCGCCTCCGCCACCATGTCCGGCGTCATGAGCCCGCCGTGGCGCAGCAGGCCGCGGCGGAACCAGAACGCGTGGGCGGCGGCCATGCGCTTCCGGCCGAGCTCGCGGAGCGCGAACTCGGTGCCGGCGGTCTCGCCGCAGCGCAGCACGTTCACCCGGATGCCGGTGCCCTCGAGCTCGAGGCGCAAAGTCCTCGCGGCCTGCTCGACGCCGGCGTTGGCGGCCGCGTAGGGGAGGTGGAACGGCCACGGCTGGACCGCCGACAGGGATGTCAAGAACAGGATGTCGCCGCCGACGCCGCCCGCGCGCATCGACTGGATCGCGACGCGCGACATGTAGAGCGAGCCGGTGAGCTTGGTGGCGATCTCGGCGTGGATCTCGGCCGGCGAGAAGTCGTCGAGCGGGCCGCAGCGTCCCATGCCGGCGTTGTTGATCAGCACGGTCACGCGGCCGAGCTTCGCCTCGGCGGCGGCGAAGAACCGCTCCACCGACTCGGGGTCGGTGACGTCGAGGGGGTGCGTGAAGCAGGTGCCGCCCGCCTGCTCGACGAGCCCGGCGGTCTCGGCGAGCGGCTCGGGGCGGCGGCCGCCGATCGCGACCTGCCAGCCGAGGCCGCCGAACTTGATCGCGATCGCCCGGCCGATCCCGGTGCCGCCACCGGTGACGACGGCGACGCGGTCGCGCTTGGGGTCGAGCTCGCTCATGAGAACCTCCGCAGGGCTTGCCCGCGTGCGCGGGGTGACGGCGCGCGCCACGTCACGCGGGGCGAAAGCAGGCGCCGCCTCACGACATGGGCACGCGGTTGAGAAGGATGTTGGCGATGAAGGTCCCGCTCGGGAACGACCCGGAGATCGCCGAGCTCATCCAGCCCGCGTCGGAGAGGAGCGTCGTACCGGTGATCGCCCTCGCGGCGTCGCTGCACAGGAAGACGAGCGGGTAGGCCTGCTCCATCGGCGTGAACGGGGCGATGCCGACCTCCTCACGGTAGTCCGCGCCGAAGCCGAGCCAGAGCGCCTCGTTCGCCCGCGCGAGCGGCGTGTCGGTCGGGCCGGGGCAGATCGCGTTCACCCGGACGCCGCGCTTGAGCAGCGCGAACGCCTCGCGCGCGACGTAGGCGCAGATCGCCTGCTTGGTCGTGATGTAATCGACCTTGCCGTTGCGCTCGAACCAGCGGGCGGCCTCGTCGAAATCTTTGATCTCGAGCAGCTCCGTGAGCTGCGCGAGGTTCGTCTCCCAGCCGAGCCCGGCCGACGACGAGATGAAGCAGATCGCGCTGCCCCGGCGCAGCATCTCCTTCTCGAGCATGCGGTTGATCAGGTGCCGGTGGCCGACGAAGTTGATCCGCTCGATCCCGGGCGTGCCGTCGGCGACCCCGGCGCAGGCGAACAGCGCGTCGACCGGCCCGCCGCAGCGGTCGACCGCGGCCTCGATCGACTCGCGCTCGGCGAGGTTCACGCGGATCGACTCGATGCCGGGCAGCGAGACCTCGGCGAGGTCGAGAACCACGACCTGCGCACCTGCCGCCTGCACGAGCTGGGCCGCCGCGGCGCCCATGCCGGTCGCGCCGCCGACCACCACCGCGCGCTTGCCGTCGTAGCGAAAGGGATCGAACAGGCTCACGTGAGATCTCCTTCGTCGTGGGTCGTCACTGGGAGATCGAGTAGCCGCCGTTCACCGGGAAGGTCTGGCCAGTGATCCACGAGGCCATCGGGCTCGCGAGGTAGGCGGTGAGGCCGGCCGGGTCGTCCGGGCTGCCGGGGCGGCGGATCACGTACGGCTTGAGGATCGCCTTCGCCTGCGGCGAGTCGGGGTCGGCCCACAGCGGCTCGGACATCGGCGTGCGCATCGTGCCGAGCGCGATGTTGTTGACCGTGATCCCGTAGCGGCCGACCTCCCGCGCGATCCCGCGCGTCAAGCCCGCCGCGCCCGCCTTCGCCGCGCAGTAGGCGGCCATGTTGGGCTCGCCGATGCGTCCCGCGTCGGAGACGATCGTGATGATCCGGCCGTAGCGCTTCTCGATCATGTGCGGCAGGCTCGCCCGCACGCAGTACATGACGCCGTACAGGTTCACCCGGAGGAACGGCTCCCAGTCCTGCGGCTCGGTCTCGACGAAGGGCGCCATGCCCGGCCAGCCGAGCGCGCCGGCGTTGCCCGCGTTGTTCACCAGCACGTCGACGCCGCCGACCGCGCGGATGCCCTCGCAGACGGCCTCGTGGCTCGTCACGTCGAACAGCGCCGCGACCGCCTTGCCGCCCGTTGCGCGGATGCCCTCGACCGCGGCCGCGGCGCGCTCGGGATCGAGGTCGTTGACCACCACCTCGGCGCCGGCCGTGGCGAGCGTCCGGGCGATGCCGAGGCCGACGCCCTGGCCGCTGCCGGTGACGAGCGCCCGCAGACCATCAAGCTTAATTTCGAGTCCCATCGTGATGCGTTTCCTCGTGGTCGAAGGTCCGTCCCAAAGGCGTCAGACGACGCCGTCCGCGCGCAACGCCGCGATCTCCTCGGGCGAGAAGCCGGCTTCGGCGAGCGCGGCGTCGGTGTCGGCGCCGAGATCCGGCGGCCAGCGAAGGCCGGCCGACGAGCCGCGCCCGTCCGCGCCGCCGATGCGCAGCGAATTTGCGACGACCCGCGTCCCCTCGAGGCCCCCGGGCAGGTCGACGATCGCGGCGCGCGCCGCGAGGTGCGGATCGTCGAGCAGCTCGCCCGGCTCGTTCACCGGTCCGACGCCGCCGGCGAGCCCGGGCTCCCGCACCCAGTGCGCCGCGGGCCGCTTCGCGAAGGCCGCGGCGAGCCGCTCGATCTTCGCCGGCTCGTCGCCGCCGATCACCTGCTCGGCGAGGTCGGGCAGCTCGAGCGCGGCGCAAAGCCGCGCCCACGCCGCGGGCTCGGTCGCGGCGACCGTCAC